>Ga0105107_10001625_pt1 | contig 14638 bp, 12 predicted proteins | sample PPLLaktember2015_6_FD_79335 | JGI IMG/M metagenome (GOLD analysis project Ga0105107, IMG submission 79335) | Freshwater sediment microbial communities from Prairie Pothole Lake near Jamestown, North Dakota, USA - PPLs Lake P8 Core (1) Depth... | ecosystem: Environmental > Aquatic > Freshwater >...
GCCCTTTCCTTATAAGCAACAAAGCAATTAAGGAAACCAAGAGAGTAACAAAGGTTAAAATTTCAAGAGGGCGCATGGTGTTGAATTTTTTGTTTGTTTATGAAATTAAATGTCAGACACAAGAGGTTTATCTATTTCATTATCAAAATTAAACCACAAACAGACTAAAAGCAAAAGATTTTTTGCTATACAAAAAATCAACTGAATTCCTCAAGAGTTTCTATTATATCAACAATATCTCTTATAAGATCAGGGTTAGATATTTCAAACCTCTTGTCTACAAATAAAAACATCAGCAGTGCGCCTGCACTGCAAGGCTTTTTCTTTGTTAAGCACCCCTGAGGAACGCGAGCGGAGCGAGCAATCCTCTTATCATAGACCTCACCCTAAATCCCTCTCCCGGGGGAGAGGGACTTAAATACCTTATATCTAGAATATTTCAGCAATAAATCAGGCGGCTGCAGGGATTTTTCCTTGGGCTGCACCCCAAAAACGGATCATGAAATAATCCTGCTTCCACAACTAAAGAAGACTCCTCATCATTTTTGATGGGGAGTTTTTCTTTTATATTCCCTGAAGTCCTGATGAAATCAAGTTTTAAAGAAAACAGATTATTAACTTTTGAGTTTAGATATTGACGTTTTTCAGTATCAAAGAACAACCTCTTCTCCATTTACTGAATACTTGGATACATAAGCCTTTTACCCTTTCATTAACTTTAAATTTGTTTCAGGTAACTTAATTACGTTCCTTTTCCTGGTAAATAATCCTTCCAATGGTATACACTCGCAACACTATTGACAATTTCTTCCAGAATATGATAGTTATCTGAATTAACCATAATAACTACTCCATTTCCATCAAAACTTCCCCTATATGTGCTTAAGAAACCTCTGTTTCCTCCATCATTACGAAAATATACTGTATTACCCTTTTTTATAATAAATACACCTAATGCTGACTTTTCTTTATAACGTGTTAAAAATGTTTTTGTCATTTCAGGAGAAAGAATCTTATTTGATTTACCTAAATATGACAACTGTATTTCAATTATGAATTTACATAAGTCGGTAGGATTTGTCCATAAACCGGCAGCAGCACACTCTGGATAGATATGATATTTCCCTATTACTTCTTTTCCCTTATTATAATAACCTGTAGCTAAAAATTGTTTTTTATCTGCGGGTGGAGGTTGTGTGAAAAAACTATTAGTCATTTCCAATGGTTTCAAGACGGTTTTCCACATAAATTCATCATATGGCTGATGAGTCAAATCCATTAATATTAACTGTGATATAGTAACCCCTCCTCCGGAATATCGAAATTTTATTCCGGGTTTTGATTGCGATCGAACTGCTGGTGTGTTTGAAGGCTTCTTGCCATCAAGAATCTGAGTTATTGACGGTATTGTATCTCCAACGGAATATCCGGGAAAACCAGTGACTGTTAATCCGGCAGTGTGACTTAAAAGATTCCGCATTGTTATCTTTTTATTCTTTGAAACTGAATCATAGGGAAATTCCCATGAAGTTAAATACTGATTAATATCTGTATTTAAATCGAGCTTCTTATTTTGAACCAGTCTTAATACGCCAACTGCATTTAATGATTTGCTAATTGAAGCTGCTTGAAAAAGTGTCAGGGGAGTAACTGGGCGATGTTCAGATGTATCAGCCCAACCATAACCTTTTGCCCATTCAATTTTATAATTATGTATGACTGCAATGCTTATACCATGTAAATTATAGTAAGACATTCGTTCTTTCAACGACCATTTTACTGAATCTTTAGCTTGAACCAGGCTCATCAGACTATTTTCAACTTGTTTTATTTTGTCTTCAACTTCTACCGGATAGAAAGTCTCTTGCGCTAATAGATATTTTACAGGATAAAGTAAAACAAACATTAAAAGGATAATAGAATTTTTTTTAATCATATTACGTAAATTTTATTTAATCTCTAAAAGACTGTATTGCATAATCGCTATTTTATCAATTGTGCGGTCCCTGTTACAGTCTTTAATGTAATTTTTGGTTTGCTATTGCCCTTGGTAAAACTATTCCTCTTATATTCACTCTTCTTACCGAAATCTGAAGAATTCCGGTAATTTTTTATATTATCCATAAAGATCTCTTCTTTGTCAAATCTATATGGAGAGATAATTCTTCCCTCGTCAGCCATAGCAATGAACTCAAAGTACCCTCTTACAGGATGACCCTTAAAACGGACCTGTGCCCTATTAAAACTGGAACCTACAAACAGATCTGATTCTGGCGGCCGGGCAAGCGAGATTTTTATAATTCCCATTCCTGTGCTGAAACTACTGTTCCCGGTAATTGTTAAACCTGTGGCCCTTATTGCTCCCCCGGCAGAACTCAGTCTGAATGAACCTTTTGAATTATGAATTTGTGCATAAAGTTGAGCCAGAAAAATGTCTATGCTTCCGTCGACATTATCAAAAACAAATCTGCCAAATCCATAGTCAGCTTTGAAAAATCCATTAAAGTCAGTAACCTCGAAATCGCTTGAACCTCCAATACATTTAATATAAGTTCCATCAGGAACACTGATTATCCAGGTCCATTCTTCAAAGTATGTTTGAGTAGGTCTCTGGCTGTCATGATTCATGATATTTTCTTTCAAATAAATTGCTTCAGGCTTTTCTTTCATTTCGAATTGCTCTTCCGCCCTGGCTATGTATTGAAGCTTAATCCTTATCTCCCCTGAATTGGAACCGGAAATAATTACTTTTGTTTTCCCGAGAGTTTCTATACATAAAGTATCTTTTTGCGGGAACTTCCATGATTCTTCTTTCAATTTTTGTGAGGATAACCTTCCGGATCCTGTGTTTGATTGAATTATCAATGTAAAAGGAATAAGAAGTAATGCTTTAATAATTAATTTTCTATTAAGTGTTTTCATTTTAGTATTTTATTTCAATTTCTCTATTCATATCTCAGATTATTAACAGGATTATCACGGGTGATCTTATAAGTCATTATTCCACTTATGATCAGAAACGATCCTGCAATAACAACAATGGCAAAAAGAAATACATCAAATCCGATTTTCGTTTTGTTTACATATTTTGTGAGCCATTCGTTTAAAAGAAGATAAACCAGGGGAACTGCAAGACAGGAAGCAACTATAAAAGGAGGAATGTATTCATATAGGAATATCTTGAGGATACTATTTGTATCAGCTCCCAATATTCTTCTGATAGCCATTTCATTGACTTTTACGGTTGAAATAAGGTATGATACCGAAATAATACCCAGCAGCAGAAGGAAAAGACTTATAATTGTAGATACAGTTAATGTCTGTATAACTTTCATCTCCTTCGAATAAACATTGTTGTACTGGTCATCCATAAAAAAATAGGAAAATGGAGCTACCGGATCAATTTGTTTCCAGTTTTCACTAAGGAATTCCAAAGCCTTCTCTGACATGTTATCGGCGGTTTTGAAAAACAGCTGGAAATTGTTGGTTATGGAAGTACTGTTTACAACGAATGCCATTGAACTGGGAGTTTTGTCTGTTTTACCGAAATAGATATCTTTCACAACTCCAACAACAATCTTTTCATTTTCCCCCCAGAAACCAATTAGCTTTTTCCCAATGGCATTATCTCCGATCCTTTTAGCCAGTTGCTGATTAATAATAACAGCCGAGACTGAATCAGTGGAAAAAGTTCTGCTGAAATCCCTGCCTTCAACAATAGCAGCTCCAATCGTTTTGAAAAAATCAAAATCAACACCAAGATAGCCTGCGGATATTGCTTCATCAGGTCTCTGTGAAGGCAACCTCACCTGCGTTCTATTTGATACCGGACCCAGGGGGTAATTAGAGGCAGAGGCAATACCGGTAAACAGGGGGCTGTTCTGAACTAACTGGGATGCAATGAATCGCCTGTTTTCCGGTGAATTCGCACCTCTCAGGTAATTATTTGTAACAATCAGGTTCTTCCTTTCAAAACCTAAATCCATTGTAGTAAGGTATTTAATCTGTCTGCCGGCAATCAGCGTGGCTGCTATCAGACCCACAGAAGTAAAGAACTGAATGCCTAACATTAATCTTCTGAGGTTTATTGAATGTCTGCTTCCTGCAATTCTAAGTTCAACTATCCTTGATTTCTTCAGCTTGATTGCCTCAGGAATGGTAATATTATTCACAAGAGATGAAGAATAAAACGCAGGAATCAGAGGAATAATAAATGTTAGAATGATGAGGATTATAATTATCCTGATACCGAATAATTCATTTATACTTAATCCTCCGGATGTCAGTTCAGTTAAAGTATTCCGGAAAGAGATAACTAATAGTGAGGATAAAAATGATGCAGAAGATATATAAATCAGATTTTCAAAATAGAAACGTGCAAATACTATTTTTCTGGTCTCTCCGTATGTTTTACTTATTCCAATCCTGAAGATTTCCGAAATGTTCTTACCTAGATCAAGGATCATATAATTTCCCAAAGCAATAATCAGAATAAATAAAGCTATCCATGGAAGAAACTGGATTAACTGTATATTCCCGCTGTTAAATCCAAGATTCTGCATTATATCCCCGGAATGAAGATAAATATCTGCAACTGGTTGAAGAGTAATTTCAAAGAGGCTGTTTTCCACCTTAAAGCTTTCTGAAATTATTTTAGTAAGAATATTCTCCGTTTCATCTTTGAGCTTTTTGTCTTTCAATACAAAAAAGAAATATGTTACTTTATAATTTGCATCAGTCAGATAGACAGAAGTTTTAATGGCTTCCGTAGAAATGAGGTAGTTGATCTTAATAAAAGATTTTGCCGGTATATCCTCGAAAATACCACCTACAGTAAATTGATTGGTATTGTTGATTGTAATGATTTTACCCAGCGGATTTTCTTCCTTAAAAATCTTTTTTGCTTCTTTTTGTGAAATATAGATTTTATCAGGCGATTCCAGAAAAGAGGTCCCATCCTGGTCTATCAGTTTCCATGAAAAGACATTAAACAATCCGGGATCTGCATAAAGTACCGATTGACTAACAGGATCATTTTCGCCTGTCTTTACGGTACGGTCAAGAACAACCATCCTGATAATTTCCTCAACCTGGGGTATTTTCCCATTGAATATATCTTTTGTGTCACCTGGTAATATCGCTGATTTAACATTCTGTTCCTTGTCAGTAAGGATTAATCTGAATATTTTATCCTTCTTCTCATGATATCTGTCAAAAGAATACTCATTAATTAGTATGGTAAGAAATAATGAGAAACATATCAGACCAACAGAGAGGCTGAATACTCTGACAAAAGGATAAATACTTTTAAGTTTAATGGATCTTATACTGTCCCTGATAATAAATTTGATCATAATAATGGTTTTTACTTATTCATAATTTCTTTAGCAATATTAAAACAGGCAAAACTGCTGTACAAAAAAAATCTATGACTGGTGAGATAAATGAGATAATCTGCAAAATGTGATTGACCCGGGCATATTGAAAGACAATTTATCCCTTTAAAAGCGCGAATTAGTCGCGGTCTTACCGTTTTTCAATCCATTTGTCCTATTAATTATACCAGTTACAACAAATTTCTGGCAGGTTACCTGATTATTAATGTTATAACAATCTGATTTCTTAACTTTGATTTATATGAAAAAGAGCAGGATATACCAAATCATGTTTCATTTCTTATTCTGGTTATTGTATACCCTGGTTTTCTATGCAATAAGTACAAAATACAAGGTTAATTCAACTATACCTAATAGTACTTTAATAACAACTGCAGTACAGATCAGCCTGGTCTACTTTATAAGATATTATCTCTTCAATAAATATTACAGGAATGGGAGACCGGTTATGTTCTCCCTACTTTCTCTTTCCTCAATTCTCTATTTCATCCCCATTGTGTGGATGGTAGCTATGCTGATCTTTAATATCAATGTAACTTTTTCAATATTATTTACAGTTGATCTCCTTCTTGCTTACCTGGTTACGCTGGTCGTAGTATTTATTTCTGTTTCTGTTACGCTATTAAATGAAAAGGAAATGAAAAAGAATGAGCTGGCACATTTTGAGAAAGAAAAGAAAGAGATGGAGCTTTTTGCTCTGAAGAGCCAGATCGATTCTCACTTTCTATTCAATACCCTTAATAACATTTATGGATTAGCTTTAAGAAAGTCAGATCTTACTCCGCAGAGTGTACTTTATTTGTCAGAAATATTGAACTTTGTAATATATGAGACTAAAAACGATTTCTACCCTCTGAGCAAGGAGATCCAACTTCTTAAATATTATATTGAGCTGGAAAAAATGAGGTATGGAGACAGTTTCAGCATAGATTTCGAAGCAGATGATAAAGATAATGATTCATTTATTACACCGCTGATATTGTTTACTTTTCTGGAGAATAGTTTCAAGCATGGGGTCTTTAAAACAATGCATAATCCATGGGTAAAAATAAGGTTAAAATCGAGTGTTTCGGAAATCTTCTTTGAAATAGAAAACAGTGTGCTGGAAAATCCTGACAATGCCGGAAAGGAGGGAAATAAAGGAATAGGTCTTGAAAATATAAGAAGGCGGCTGGCTCTTTTATATCCACAGATGCATAAATTAATAACAAGAATGGATGAAAACTCTTTTTATGCAGGACTGACACTTTATAAAAACTATTAGAACCTCATTTATGAAAGTAAAATGTGTAATTATTGATGATGAGCCTATTGCAAGGGATATAATCAGAGACTATATTCTGAAAATTAATGAGCTTGAGATAATTGCAGAATTCAACAAACCAACAGAAGCATTGGTTTTTTTAAATGAGAACAAAACGGACCTCCTGTTTCTTGATATTAATATGCCTGAAATAAACGGAATAAATTTTGCAAAATCTCTGTCCGATCCACCTGCTATAATTTTTACCACTGCCTACAGGGAGTATGCTGCAAACGGATTTGAACTCCAGGCTGTTGATTACCTTGTGAAGCCAATACCGTTTGAAAGATTTCTGAAAGCTGTTAATCATTACTTTAGGTTGCATTTTAAATCAGCTGAAATGACAACTGCTGAAAGCCGTGAGAGACAAGAAGAAGAGTACATTTTATTAAAGGACAGCAAAAAAACTCATAAAGTATATTTAGGTGACATTAAGTACATTGAAAGCGACGGTGACTATATCAGGTTCTATTTGCAGAACAGTAAAATAATGGTAAGGGGAAGTCTCACATCTATGGAGGTCACATTGCCTTCTGAATTGTTTCTCAGAATACATAATTCATATATGATAAACCTGAAGAAAGTCAATGCAGTAACCTTATATTCAGTAGAGATTGATGGCACTGAATTACCAATAAGCAGAAGCCATAAGGAAAAAGTTCTAAAGATTCTCAATATAAAGTCATATTAGTTACAGTGTCTGATAATAGGTGATAAAGAAGATTACTTTAACAAGGGTAAAACATTCTCCAACTTATTGATTCCACCCATGTCCCTAATTAAACTCATGTTAGATATTTCATCACTTTCCGCTACAAAGAAAAAGCCCTGGCGCGAAAGCGCCGGGGTTTTTTATTTTTGGCCCGAACTGTGCTCTGGTGAGGGCTAAAAATAAAAAGATCCGAACAGACGCCGAAGGCGGATGCAGGGCTTTTTCTTCGGGCTGCTACCACCAAGAGGAAAAAGCCGAACGAGGTGAGGCTTAATCCTCCTTATTCATCTGCCTCATCCCCTCCCTTCACTTCGTTCAGGGTTTCCCCTTCTCCCAGGAGAGAAGGGGACTATAAAACCCATTAATACTGTGCCTCCCTATGTAAGGGTTTTCGTTATGTACTCCCAAAACTAAAAATCCCCGGAGCTGATTTCCGAGGGCAAATACCAATTTAATCCTACAATTTATGGTTTCACAAACAGTACCTATCAATCAATTGCTGTTCAACACCTGAATCCTTTGCTTTTTTAGCAATAACTTTCAGTAAAGGGGAAATCAAGGTAAAAAACCCTGGTAAGTTCATGTCAGCCATACTAGAAATAATTGCGATGTGCTGAAGCCTTTTTGGAACACCCTTTTTATTCGCCAGTCCATCTTCTGCCAATCCATACAAAATTCGCAAAGAATTTTCAAACCCTTCATGACCAGGTTTAAGTACTACTTTAAATTTAATCTCCCTGCCATTGGGGTTAAAAAAGTGATGAAGATTTTTTGGTTCAACAGTATACGTTTCACCCGGCTTCAAAATTTTCTTCTTCCTTTTTGCCAAACCTAATCCTAATTCACCGTCCATTGAAGTGAATGTTTCAGAATAGCTCAAATGATAGTGCAACGGATTCCTACCCCCTGGCATTAGTGTCAATTCCGCTTCAGTAAATTGGCCATTTGTTTCTACGGAAGTTTTAATAAATGTTACAGTATCCCTGAATATTGGATTAACAATTACTCTTTTCATATGTTTAGTTTTTAATTAGTTGCATGTGATTTACATATGACAGTATAGAAATATATTCAAATAACAAATAATGATCGAAACATGTTTGATTCTCTCCTGAAATACTTCTTTAATGAAAGGACATTAATAAAGTTTAAAATTCACTTTGTTACCAAGGGAGGTTGCGATACCCAACGCAAGCACAGGGCAGAGTCCTGGTACTTTAGCCGAGAAGCTGTCACTGTGCAAGGAGGGAATTGCGCACTTTTTGCAGTCATGGTACAAGTTTTATTGAGCATTACGAGTGTCACGGGATAAACTATCTCGGAGCCAGAAATTTATCAAGGTGCAGGATTTTAATTGCTTGCAGATTCGCGCTTTGCCCAACGTAGAGGAGCGAAGTTGGGTGTCCGGGTGCAGGAGCCATTATGAATTTGTCCTGTGTGAAGCAGCAAAAGCAAAAAGTGTGACAAACAAATGACCTTTAGCAGTGTCCGTGATAGTGTTTTGTTTCTTTCAGTGAAATGAAGGATAATACACCAAATGTCTACTTAAACGAGATTTGACCAGCTTGTCAATATTAGTACTGTCCGGATAAATGCAGCTATTGGTGGGTACGGAAGGTCGAATCCCCACCAAAAGATAGTCCCTGTGACGAGAAGGATTAATGCAAGTAAGCCGCCTGCTTTATGTCCATTCCAAAGTAGCCAACCTGCATAACCTTCAATTAGGCAGATAACGAGGAATCCAACTAACATCGGAATCGAAGTGACCAGACCATGACGTTCGAATCCTCCGCCACCGTAAGCTGGAAAGCCAAATACAAAAGGTATTCCACGACCTTGAGAGAGATTATGGATTGCCATAATGCATGGCACTCCCAAACCTATTGTCGAGATCCATAAAAGGACTGAAGCAAAACGTAATAAAATTGGGACATTCATAATTTATCTTAAATCTAAGTAACAACCCAATTATTTAAATTGTTGAAATATGGGAATAATATGCAGATTAAAGTTGCCGGAGATATTTAACACTTGCTTCTGGAGCCTCAAAGCTTAAAGCACATGCATAGCTTGCATATATCTTAATGCAAAATTTTCTTCTTATAGTTGAAAATCATTATAAAACCTCCGCCATTTCAACTAATTCCACTAAGTCTCTGATTAAACTCAGGTTAGATATTTTAAACCTCTTGTCTACAAATAAAAAGACCCGAGCAGACGCCGAAGGCGGATGCAGGGCTTTTTCAACAGCCCCGATAACACACTAATGTACTTTAAATTACAGATAATCGGATAGCAAGGCTTTTCTTTGGGTTGCAACTGATTTGTCATTTGATAATTATTCTGATTGATGATCAGAAGATCTTGATATTAACCAGAAACCAATAATTCCAAGGGGTAGACTGAATAGTAATAATTTTATATAGACCTGTAAATCAGGCTGAATTATTGTTCCTGTAATACCCTGGAGTGTAATAACTGTATTTACAACAAAATGAGCTAAAAATGCTGGCCAGATACTTCCTCCCTTTAAGACCATTGCAGCCCACCAAATTGAAATGATTATCGCTTCAGCTAAAAGAAAAGCTGTAGCCAGGGAAATTCCTGAAGAAATAAACCATATAATATGAAACAAAGCAAAGATTGCTGACATAAGTATTACACTTCCAAATATTCCTTTTTGTGTATTTCCCCAACTTCGGACAAGAATATACAAAATTGCCCCTCTAAAAAGCATTTCTTCATCAATGCAAACTAATGTTTGCATTGATATTAAACCGCCGGATGATGATAAATTAAACAGGTTTGAGCAATCAAATGCGAGCTTTCCATAAAATGAATAAAGAGAGGCAAGAGCAAAATATACAGTTCCGATAATTGCAATAAGCCAGGTCTGATATGTGCCTGATCGAGTGATGCCTGCACCTTTTAACCATCCAAGGCGCCATAAAAGAATAAAGACGCAAATAATACCCACGAGATGACCAATAATTGAAGTGGTTGTATCTCCAAATTTTTTATTTAGCAGACTTGCAGCAATACCTGCAAATATCATTATCAGGACAAGCCAGCTAATTGCCAGGCTAATTATTGACAAAATGGGATGTTTTGTGAGAAAGGATTTATAGTTGCTCATAGATTCTTTGATTTAATGCTGTGTAGTTGAATATCTCTTTTTATGTTCATAAGTCATGATGCTCTCCACATGACGACTAACTGACAGGCAATAAAGAGTTCCGATCCGTTATCTGGCTAAGAGGAGCCAGCTTGCTGATATGGCAGGATTACCTTTGTCCTTGTTGGCGTTTCGTGTCCGTTGATTATTGTTTTGAATAATCATAATTGAGATGTATCGCTGACCGAATTGTATTTAAATCTTCTCCCAGTGCACGTTGAGCTATCTCAAGAGCAACATCCGGATTTAACAGATCATTATTAGTACAGACTACAACGCCAGATTTACTTTCAGGATAAATCATCATAATACTCTGAAAGTCTATATGTTGCCCCCATTGCCATAATGCATATCCCTTTTCGGAATAGAAAATACCCGGTCCCATTCCCCACGAAAGATTTTCATCAAGTTTTATCTGTGGCGTTCTCAATAATTCAGCGGTTTCAGTCTTTAAGTGCCTGGGATTAGCTATTTCAATCATAAACAATGCTAATTCAGAAGGTGAGGTTCTTAAAGTACCAGCTGATCCCGGTTCATAATTTGGCCATTTTGGTACAGGCAGATTGCTTATTCTCGTTGAAATGAGTATAATAATACCACTAAGCAGTAATCCCCAAAAAATATTTATGATTCTTTGATAGACTTTTTTAAGGCCGATTTTCAGTATTATCATTCTTCCTGTATTGAAAAGGATAAGGAATAACGCCAGCGTTAATAAACCTGTAAACAAGATTATACAGGCAAATTCATTTAGAGAGTCTTGTCCCAGTATTAAAAACAGAATACCTGTTGTTATCATAACTGATAAAATGATAAAAATGATTTTATGAATAGGCTTCAACTTCCATGACTTTGTTGATAACCTAATAATCAATGCTCCAATAAGGGTGATAAAGAGATATTGAACTAAAAACAGAATTCCGAATAATACGATTGGTACAGTTGCATGTAAATGTCCATTGGCTGTAACAGGCAAGAGTTTGTCATTCCTGGCAAAGCTGCTGTTCTTCATTTCCAGAGGTTGAAATAGGTGTCTTTGTGCAAGTTCTTCCAGTTTTTCTCCTGTTACTTCTTCCATAACATCTTTAACTAAATTAAATCCATTTGCAGAGTAATAATAGGCAGAACCAGGTTTAAACATAATTTCTCTTGTTGTCTTTCTGAGGCCTGAGCTGTGTGATAATACGTTGTTAAGCTTTAATGAGTCCTGATATACTGAATAAGGCATCCACTCCTTTGATAAGTAGCTGAGAAGCGGTTTGTCAAGAGAAAGCTTACCTTCATCAACCAGTCGTAATGCGATATAGGCAGTAACCACTTTACTGATTGATGCTACCTCAAAAAGAGTGTTCGTATTTACCCGTTTTTTTGTAATTGACTTAACAAATCCAAATCCATCAGCCCATACAATGTTATTATCGTTAACCAGGGCAATTGAGACACCCGGAATATTTTGTTTTTGTATATATTCAGGAATAAATTTTTTAAGATCGGTCACAATAGCACCGACTGAATCATGCCTTATCACTTCTGATGAATTCTGGGAGTGACCAATAGAGTTTAATAAGACAAATGAGAGAAGAAGCAATTTAGTTTTCATGGTACACAAATTTGATTATCAAAACAAATATCATCCTGCTTAATCTATCTTGTTGCACCACAAGGGTTACATGTAAGATTTGATAAAAGGTCGGAGCTTACCACAATCAATTATTTAAGCAATACTACACCAATCAATAGTCCGGTAATGAGAATTCCTATGCTGATCAGTATCCACCACCAGAAGTTCCCCCATTTGGGAATCATAATTTCCCCATCACCAACTGTAAGAATAGTCCATGACCGAAACTCTTTTTTTACGGCCCGGCGTTGAAAGAGGAAAATTAAAAATCCGCCCGGCAGAGCGCCCAGAACGACAATTGCCCACCAGGTCATCACGGACAAGGGAGAGAGTGGCAATAAAAGAGACATATTCAGACTCTTATTCACCAGTGGCAAAGCCACAGGAATTATCCCTCCCAGACCTAAGAAGGTTGTAACCAATACCAGGGGGAAGCATTGAAATAAAAACCGTCCGGCATTTTTATGGCTGACTGGAGCCAGAAACGTTATGTGGAACACCAATCCCAGAATTATTGGCAGACCAAACATCATGGACACCTGAATCTGCCATGAAACACTCCCGGATAACTTGCTTAAAACAAGAATTGTAAGTCCCACAGTGTATGAGACCACTACAGGCATAAGGTTTCCCAGCGTTTCAATGATTGTATTCCGGCAGAAAGTCGTTTTACATCTTCTTAATGCGAAAAATCCTGCCATCAATGCAACTGGGCCAAGAAACACCACAGCTGTTAACCAGAAGCAGAATCCCTTTTTAAATAGGCTCCTGTTGAGGAAGAATAAAATCAAACTTGCCAAAAGGATTAAAGGCCAGGATATACCGACAATCCAGTTTGTCCGTAGGTTAGCCCGGGGTGCATGATATCGCCTGGCAGCCTCCTGCCGGACGTCCTCCGGGAAGAGTTTGCTGAGTGCTCCTGGTTCGCGCGGATGAGACAATTCATATTTAACATTTAACACAACAGGACGATCGTACTGGAAGAAATAATATATATATACGTTTCCATGAACCAGATCGGCTAACATTGTTTCAATCGTCCAACCGGAACCCTTTGAAACATGGACTGCATCCATAACGTCTCTGGCATCTTTGGAAGTGACAGGTCCCTCCCTGGCAATGAGTTGTTTCAGTAATTCACTGGCCTTGTCATATCGCCAGCAGGGATAACCAAAACCGTTGGAAGGATTAACCACATTGAAATTAGTGGAAACCAGGAATCCATCACCCTGTGGTTTTCGTGTGAACACCATCTCACCGTCTTTACCTGCACTGATAATGACTGCATCGCCTGTTGCATCGGCAAAATGCAGCTGGTCATGCATATAAGGATAGTGCTGATGGAGATTGGCCCACCTGATGACTTCTTCGACCGTAGAGCATTCATGCAATATCTGCATGATATAATGATGGTAGTATTCTCCTTTAACCGGGATTCTCTCAGAATGCGTTATTAATTCAAATCTTGGCAATCCGTTTGAGTCATATGCCAAACCTTTTTCATTTACTCCCTGCTGGGGGTCATCAGGTTTACCAATCCAGATTACTCCATATCTTGAGGAGTCGCCTGGTTCCACCCAATAGTAGGAATCCGGATTGATGTAGTCGTCATTACCCCCGAAAAAAACACTATCTCCCTTTGATATGGTAATTATCGAACATCCTGAGGGAAAAGTCTTTTTATCAGAAGGTTCATCTGAGTAATTTTGCTGTGCACAGGTTTCTGATACTGCAATTAGCACAAATAAAGTAAAAAGCAGAAGTTTTTTCATTTTATTAATCTCCTGTAATTATTAATACATCTTTCAATCATTGGTGACATCAGTTTGATTTTATCTTAATGACACAACGTACTGGTAATAAAGCACATAAGCGTTGCTCGGGAAATGAAGGACAGAGAATAGTACGCCTGAATAGCGGTAAAATTCTTCTGACCATTAAGAGTGTCGTGATAAAAGCGACCAGGGTTGAAATTCTTTTATTTAATTATGAATTTCATCGCTTTTTGAAGATACAGGTTGAAACAGTACCTTTTTTATTCCTCTTGTTTTACCTTTTTTTCAATGATAATTGTCCAATCTTTAGCCATTGCAGCTATTGAACCTATCGCCGCCAACTCAGGAGCCACAAAAAGACCAATCGCCCCCATTTTTAAAGAAAATTCCCTAATAGTCTCGCCCTTTTCGTTTTTGATGATTACCTTTCTTGCCTTCCCTTCTTTTAAAATTTCCTTGATCTTTGATAATAACTCATTGCCAGAGACTTTAAAGGATTCCTGATATGTTTTTTCGTCAGTTTTCATATTGTGTCATTTTGGGTTTGGATTATATTAACAATCGGGACAACCATGAAATAAGGTTGCACAAAGAATTTTGCAGGCTCAATCTTTTATCAAGGATATTAGATTGAAAACAATTACAGGCTGTATCTA
>Ga0105107_10001627_pt1 | contig 14630 bp, 5 predicted proteins | sample PPLLaktember2015_6_FD_79335 | JGI IMG/M metagenome (GOLD analysis project Ga0105107, IMG submission 79335) | Freshwater sediment microbial communities from Prairie Pothole Lake near Jamestown, North Dakota, USA - PPLs Lake P8 Core (1) Depth... | ecosystem: Environmental > Aquatic > Freshwater >...
ATTGGTAGCTATATTATCGAGCCTTCTTACAGCATCATTAAAGTCATTCTCTCTTATCTGACTTTGTTTTAGTCTCTCAATTAATTCTTCTGACTTTTGAGTATATTCATCCTCTGATATCTGTTCTCCTTCTTCATTGCCAACGTATAAACTCTGATCAAGCAAGTCTTTATCAGTCTGATATTGTTCTTCTGTATATTTGTTTTCATCTAAAGCCTGTCTTGCAAGTGGGATAATATCTTTTACTACTTTAATATCCTTTAGAGTAATATCAAACTTATTGCGTGTTTCAATAGTCCCTTCAACCGGACCTTCAAGTATATCAACTACATTTTTAAGTTCTGATAATCCTTCCTTAACTTTTAATATCTCTGATTCAAGACGTAATCCTACTATAGCATCTGCAGCAATATTAAGATAATGCTGATTTTTTAATCCTAATTCAGTTCTGGAATCTATATCTTCTGTAGTTGTAAATATATCATGTGTTCTTGGATTGCCATAAATCCTTTTCTCTTCTTCTAAAAGATATTTGTATTTTTTTGTCTCTACTGACTTAGGATCTTTTAACTGTTCATTCTTATATTGTTCATCTAGGTTGTTCGCTATTTCAGACTGCTTTGAATATTCATTATATAATGTTGCACGTTCTTTTTTGTTCTCAAAAGTATCTATTGCTGATTGTGCATCATCTCTTAATTTGCTTATCTGATCTTTATCTTCAACTAACTGATCCACATCATCAAGCCAGCGAAGTTTCATCCTGTTATAGAAATCTGCTTTCTCTACAAGGTTTCTGAATCTTAAATACTGAGGATCATTATTGTTTATATCTTCTACACTAGATAGTTTCTTTTGTGCGTTATCCCACTCTAATCTCATTTGTCTGAGTTTCGTGGTCATATAATCAAAGTCAAGATTAAGTTTCTTTACATCTTCATCTTCACTAAGTTTATCAATAGCGTTTCTGTCAAATAATGTTTTAAGTGCTTCTTCACTATTCTCAAATACTGGTTGAGATGCATAAGAATAGAATAGTTGTGATAATCCCTGGTTTAGAAAGAATTTCTCCTGTATCTCATCGTTATTAAGAGCAGCCATCGTAAGGTTATCAAAAACCTCTTTATTATACATTTTGAGATTATAAAGCTTTAATGCCTTATTATAATCCCATTCTGTATTACCTTCTTCATTAAAGATAGATGATGTTGTTACTTTCTCATTCTTATCGTTTACTATCTCTTTTTGGAATGTTTTATATGGATGCTTTATATTATATGGAAATAAATTATCTGCAAGTTTTAAATCAGTATTAATAAGTCTATCCCATTTATCTTTATATGCTATTGCTTCTCCTTTTTTATTCCTGCTATCTATGTATCCTCTTGCACCTCCCATACCAAGACCAATCAATGATCCAAGCAACATTGATTTCTGTCCTTCAGTATCATTCCATCCATCAACCCATTCATATAGATATCCAGGTACTCTATCTAAAAATGCAGTATCATTAGCTTTGCTTTTTTCATAATTCTGTACTGCATTCTGCATACCTTCTTCCCATAATCCCTCAGACAACACACCGACACCACCAGTTTTTAAAGCACTTCTTATTGTTCTTATTTCTGCAGGATTAATTTCTCCTGTTCTTACTGCTTTCATAAGTTTCGCTGAAGTACTCTTTACCGGACCAATAAAGAATCTTGCCTGTATAAGATTAGGTCCGAATAAGATCGCTGCATTAGAATTGAATATATTTGCAGCATATGGTGCAGCTTCAGTATTTATTTCCTGTTTCTGATCATCAGATAAGGCATTATAAGACACTTTATACTTCTTATAAGACAAATCCTCTCTCATGTTCTTGAGTCCATCATATGCCTCTAACGATGCCTCCTGAATGGTATTATATGTTGATGTGCCAAGAGTATTAAGGAGTAATCCTTTTGTTGAAAGTTTAACTATTGGTTTACCTAATTTATCTACCGTCTTTGTTACCATTCCCATTGCTTTTGCAGCCTTTGTAAAGCCAAGAGTAGGTATAAAAGCAGCAGCAGTGAACGCTAAAGCATCAGCAGCATCAGATGCCCAGAACTTCATAGAGCCTAACTGAGTAAGAGTTTTACCAGCATAATATTTCTGACTACCATATACAGGAAATAGTTTTTCTTCTATAAGATCATTCTCCACAAACTGTAATCCTTTAGTCATAAAGTTTTCAAAGAGATGAGGAAATGCAGTTCCTTTCTCTTCTTTTCTTGTTGCAGCTACTCCTGGTATTACATTTGATACAAGATCATAAGCACCACCTATTGTTTCTGATATACCAGTACCTAGTTTAGTTCCTATTGAAATAGTATGACCTACCAATCCATTTACTAATTGCTTAGTCCATGGTTGATTCTCTCCTTGTATTGTCTTTAGTGATGGATCTTGTAGTGATCCTTTGAAATACTTACCGTAATAAGGTGCATTAAAATCTTCCCGATATGGATCAGACCATCTTATATCTTCAAGAGATCCAATCTTATTCTCATTGTTTATCTCTACTCCTTCTATAAATGGAGTATATTCCTGTGGTGTGTTATTAACTGATACTGGTTGCACATTGCCAGCCAGAGTTTCAGCAGCAATAACACTCTGCTTCTTACCCATAATAATAAATATTAAAGAACGATTATTGTGATTGTTTTTTAATTAAATTCTCAGGAGCATCTTTTCTTATCTGCTCATATAGTTTCATCATGCTTCCATTAAAGTCACTTAAATTATATTCATTTATAAACAATTCATTGTTTTCGTTATTAAATAAATTTGCATTCATCTGATCTTCTTCTTGTCCATACAAAGGATTAAACGCATATACCTTAACTTTAATTTTACCACCATCAGTATTATCTCTCATTGGTAATAGATATAACGAATTAGGAGTATTTACATTTATCTTCTTCTCGTTAAATTCATATTGTGGTTCACTAAGATCAGTAATGTTTTCAAACTGAGTGCCATCATCACTTTGATAAAACTCTACTGCAAATGGATCACCTACTTCTGATACATTATCTCTTTTGAATCCATTTAAATTCCATGACAACTTATCTTTTTGTTTCAATCCTGGTAGTTGGATCATATATCTCTTACTTTCTTTACCATCCTGAACTTCAAAGGCAATCATGCCTGGCAATGGAGATTTATCTAATTCATCTGCAGAAACCTCACCAAGAATATTAATAACGTTTTTCTCCTTTAATATACTGGATTTATCATCTAGTTTTTCTACAAATTGTCCGGTATCGTAATCAAATAATGGTTGACCTCTTAATACAGACGCAGGAGATGTACCACTCATAATACCTGTTTTAGCTGTTTTACCACCAATCATTTCCGAATATAAAACATCTGTATCTGGATCAACTCTATCTATTTTAATATCTCTCTTTGCTTTCGTTCTATTGTCTATGTCGGACAGTATTGCTTTCTTTATTTCTTTATTAGATGAATTCTTTGTAATAACCTTTTCATTCTTTAATCTTTCAATTACATTTTGTGCATAGTCATTATTATCAACGTTTAATGCCGACCTTCCTTCTCCGAATTTAATGTTCCTATTAAAGAATCCTTTAAGAAAATCTCCTTTAACTGTATTCTTTGTTAAATTATCATATACGGTTTGTTTTGGTGATGCTTCAAGTTTAATTGGGAACGTTCCAATTCCTCCTGATCCCTGTGTTCCAGAAGATCCACTAATATCTCTATATGAATCAGATGTTCTTACTTCACTATACTGTGCCTGTTTTGCAAGATCGGTAAAATAACTTCTTAACTCATCTACGTCAGGTTCCCTTAAATTACCATTCTGATCCCTGAATTTAGTTTTAAGATATGATGCTCCTGGCATTGTATTATTTAATACTCCGGCAACCAATGATTCAACTACTGGTTGTAGTTTATTCATATCTCTATATTCAACCTGACTTGTTATATTGACTTCTTCTGGTAATCCTGTTACTGGATTCTTTTGAAATCCTCTTTTATTAATGCTTCTTACATCTCCTCTTACTCTGTTGAATAGATTATTCGCATAGATATCTGTATCTTCAAAATTAACTAAAGGATCATATGGTTTATATGGTTCTTTTGGTCTGAATTGTTTTACTGTTTTTGTTTGAGGATTAACATTAGGGTCATAATCCATACTATATGTCTTAGTAGATCTTCTTATATCATCATATTCTTTATTCCCTGTTTCTCTGTCTTGTTTTATAAGTTGTACATCAGGATCACCTAACCATGAATATCTTAATTGTGAGAGTTCCATTAATGCCTGTGGAGAATCATAATTAGTTTGATACTTTGATATAAATTCATTTAATCTTGTATTATATTTTTCTTTTACTTCTGGTGCAATTTGTTGTGTTCTATATCCTGGTTCAAGCATATTGTTTAATGCTGAGAATTCACCAACATCTTTAGCAAACTGTTGTTTCTGTGCATATTTCATAGCACCAGACTGTAAGATAAGATCTTCAGGATATCTCTCTTCAACAAATTGACTAGTATATCTTGGTGCGGAAGATCTGTAATATCTGTTTACGGCCATTTTATTTCAATGTATTAAAATCTCTTTCTTGTATTAAATCTTGCAGGACTTAATAAAGATCTGTTTCTATTATAAAAATTATAATTACCAGGATTAGATATTTCCAGATCTTCATACTGTACCGGCGTTTTTTCTTGCAATGCCGGTAATGAGACAGGATTGCTTTTATATACATAATTATTATCTGCAACCAATCCAGTTCCTGTATTTTCCCATTGTAATGTCATAGGATCAAGTTTCTGCCCTCCAAACATATTTCCTGCAACATCTAACCATCTATCTCTATATCGTTCATCTGCAGATTCCATTTTTCTATCTCTTGCATATTCACCTACCATAGTACCTAGATTATTTAACTGGTAATCTCTGTTTGTCTGCCATGCTCCCCTGTTTGCTGCATTTATATTCTCCTCCTGTAATCCTAGTTCAGCATTCATTGCATTAGTCTGCATTCTGTTCTGTTGGTTCTGTTGCCTTGATTGATTAAGCATCTGCGTATTTGCAGCCTGTATCTGACCTAATACTCCACTTTTTGTCTTGGCTTCTTCTGTAGCACTTTGAATGCGTCTACGAAGGAAATCTTTTCTTGATACCTGATTCATCTGTTCATTTCCTGTAGCAAATGTATCTTCTACATTCCTTAATTGATAAGCAGGATCAATAAATTCAGGATGCATAGGATCATAATGTACCCTGCTAAGATTAACATGTTCTGGCTTATCTAATGCTGATCTTAATGCCTGAAATGCTCCTATCGCCAACGGTGCTAATCCAAGTGCTTTTGTTAATCCTTCACCAGTACCTTTCATTGATTTGTTTGTATCTGTACTTATTGGTGATTTTGTTCCTGAATAAGGTCTAATAGTATTCATGTCACTAGTTACTAATGAAGTATTAGTAATATTTGGAACATTAAGTTTTGGTGTTTGATTATTTCTTTTTGCATAATCCATCCATGCATCTTGTAATTGATATCCTGGTTTCTGTGAGAATTCAAATGCGTTAGTTGCTCCAGTATTTGATCCTCTTCCTTTATTTATACTTGGTTTTACAGCTGGTAATACGTTTGATGGATTTTGTTTTATTCTTGCAGGATCAAAACCATTTTCAGGATTAATCCCAAAAGGCCATAAAGCTTTATCGAATTCTTCTAATCTTGTTTCATAAGGAGAACTGCCAGCTGAACCATATAGTTGTTGATTAATAGAATTAGGATCTTTAAATTTCATTGCATCATACATTGCAACAAATGGATCATATATCTTTTTAGCCATCTGTCTTAATGGTCCATTACCTCCGTTTTGATATTCTCCTTCTTTATTACCAGCCATCTGAGCAATCATCATTGACATCTGTGAAAGATTATTTAGTTCAATCTCTTTGCTCTTCATAGCAAAAGGATCTACATCTCTTCCTTCATATTTATTGTTTACTATCTTACTGTATTCTGCTATTGTCTTTCCTATTGCCTGTTTTGGTAATCCATATTGTTCAGCAAGTTCCTTATCAATCTTTATGCTATCTGAATTAACTACATTGTTATAAACTGTTTCTCCTCCCTCAAGTTCAGCATCAGGAGTAAACTGTATTCCTCCTTCTTCATGTGATGGTCCTTCTACTTCTATAAGATCCTGATTCATCATATCTCCTCCATTCTCATAAGATGGTTTCCATCCATGTGCAATAGCCTGAAATGCCTTTTTCTGCTTCTTAGAGAGTTTCTTTCCATGAGGTGGGTTCTTTAACATCTCACTTGCTTTATTGGCTGAAATCGAAGATAAACCACCTCCACGTTTAAATGACATTACATTAGGTGTCATATTAGTTGTCCCTACTGTTTTAGGCATTGATAACATCATGTCTCTTTTCCTTCTATTATTTTCTGCTTCTGCTTGTGCTTCAACCTCATCAGCATTATTTCCTCCAAGCAATCCTGTAACTCCCCCAATCAATCCTCCTGCAATAGTGCCTAATGGTCCAAATGCAGTTCCTGCCGAAGCTCCACTTAATATTCCACTTCCCGCTCCAGTAAAAGCATTCTTGTTCTCTCCAAGCCATCCCCCAAGATCGTATTGACTACCATCATACAAATCTATAATACGATATCTGCTCAAATCTTTATTCTTCATTGGAGTATTATTTAATTGTCCACCTGACTTCTTATTTTCATTAAAATATATCCTGTCATATATTTCAAAAGGTTTTCCTGCTTTTAAAAAGGTAGCTAGTTTCTGATTCTTAATATCATATTTATCATAATAAGAAACGTATTCACCTTTTTCATCTTTTCCTTTTGATATTACAGCCCTCCCAAGTTCCTGTAATTTTGGATGATATTGAATATTAATTTTAGAACCATCTTTTGAAATCTTCTCTACATACTTTTTATTCTCAGGACTATTCGGATTAGTGGCTATATCCACAACTGCATTCTTAAAAGTATCATCATTAATAGAAATATACTTAATATTCTTATCCTTAGATATAGAAGGTTGATATTTACTTTGTTCCAAATACTTATATTCATGTTTATTATCTCCCTGAAAATAATTAGATAGGTCTGGAAAATATTTTCCTTTCCCAAGTCCACCTGACTTCTCAGGAATCAATGATTTAAATATACTACCTTTAAAATCTTCTCTCTTCTTTATTGGTCCTCCGTCCTTATATTTATCTACTAATTTAACTATCTCAGGATTAGTTTTTATTACACTATCTCTAAGATTAATTACTCTCTTACCATATACTGGATTCTCTTTCATATTTAATGGTAAATCTAATCCATACATCTTACCAGTACCTTTTATAGTCCCATAACCATTCCAAGCCTGTATTGTATCTTCTTCTGTAGTCTTACCAAGTCTTTTAGCATATTTATTTTTTTCTGCCATAAATCTCATTGACTCATCAATAACATCTCCTTGTGGATTATAATTACCTAGCATAAAAGGATTTCTCATGTTATCTTCTTTATAACCTGATTCTTGTAATCCAATAGCTAATGCTGTATAAGGATCAACACCATGTTTTTTAGCTGCTGATATGATACCTTCTATATCTTCAGAATTTATATTGGCATGCATTCTATTTCTATCAGACATTGGCTTACCTGTAGCCATATCTAATTTACGTTGATCTTTTATTTTTATTTTTTGTCCCATTTTATAACTTACTATATGATTCTCTCGTTATAGTATAAAACGCATTAAGATCATGCATGATCATCTTCTTATTAGCATTATTAAGATATTTTAATCCTAATCTTATATAACTATCCCTTACTCTAGGTTTAAATATTCCATAGACATAATTCTTCATATCTCTTGGATCTTTTATTCTCCATGTTCTGAATCTTCTTTTATCATTAACTATGTCTACAGTTTCTGATATTGGAATGTCTATTGTATGGTAATATCCTGTAGTATTATTTAAAGCAATAGCATCACCATATCTTGTTTCACTTACCTGGAATTGATTAACATTAACAACTATAACGTAATACTTTGTTTCATTATCAAGCAATGGTGGTAATGCTAATCCCGAAAACATTATTTCATCACCCGTAGTAAATCCATGTCCTATTCCGTCTGCTCTTCCGATAACATTGCTTCCAGTAACAAACAAGCATCCAATTCTTGTTGACGCTGACCATTGGTAGTCATCGTATATCCTAATGGAATCCCAAGTTTCATTGAGCAAGTTTGTACCATCTGATCCCAATAGTTCCATTGCGTACTCAAAGTTGTTATAAAGGCAAATGGTTGACAGTTTAGGGTTGATGAGATATTCGATCTCTGATCTTCTATATTCTCCATAGAATTCTCCATAATTTCCATAATTCTCTTTATATATTGTAAACTTTCCTAATACATCAAAAAGATCTTCATTATATTCTATCATCCATGTAGAAAATACAGGGTATTCAAATTGAAACGCATTATTGATACTACTGAATGAATATGTCTTTGATAAATCAGAATAATAGATATGATAACTTCCGGCAGTCCATTCTGTACCTACTGCGTTTAAACCTGTATTATGCATTGTATCTATTGTAAGAACATTGTTTAATACGGTAGCAATATATTCACGACCACTTATTACAACATTAATGTTATTATAGTTTCCTAATGAATAAGATAAATTAAAACTGACACTAACTCCTAATACCAATGTATTTAATACAGCAAGTTCTGAATGCTGGAATGATATTAATGTTTCTTTAAACTTCTTATTCTCACAACTCAGTACATTACCACCTGAAAATTGATTATTATAAAATATTCCTGTTGTACTTAATAATAGATCAGTATGCGTTTTTACTGTTGATGACATTCCTTTTGCTAATCCCAAATCCTGCGTTTCACCGTTATAATAACCCATAGAATGAAGGTAAGCATCAAACCATATAAAACCATTACCAGCATAAGATATTGACTGAGGATGAATGCTACCGCTTTTATTTGAGATAAAATCAAAGAACTGAAGATTATTTCCAGCACCTAATTCAAGAATAGTATTGTTTTGAATTGGAAGTAATGCTCTTTCATCTATTGATAGTGTTCCAAAAGCATGATCCATAAACACTATCATATAATTCTTAAACTCAAACAAATCATTTATAGGACCGTAATGTGTAGGCAATAATTTCTCATTATCAGTAAGAAATCTAATATAGGAATCAACTTCTTCCCTTACTGTTTTTTCAAGAGATATCTTAACCAGATCATCATCATGTATCTCTGATAACCAGTTATCTGGCTTCTGAAAATATATCTTACCTGTATTCTGTTGTGAATAAACAGAATTATATTCATACATATTTTCCTTCTGAATAAACAATAAGGTAGTTGCAGGAACTATATCATTATCGACGTCAGCATCATATGTATCTTTATCTTCTCTTAATGCATAGATATAATCTTCATTATATGATTTTGAATATTCTTCTCCATGTCCTATATCAAAGTTTATAACAGATTCGCACGGAAATATTTCTGTAACTGCTATTCTTGTATTATGTGTTACATCATAATTAGTATCTCCATCATTATCATCTGCTTCCCATATTGTCTTTTGATGTTCAAATAATCCTATATATGTATCTCCACCATATACTTCCTTAACAGGTTCTAATACTATTCCATCTACTGTTATTTCACTTCCACATTCAATATATGTATTTGATTGTCTTGCTTCGTATGTTAATCCATTATATTGTGATGCTGCATTACCTGGTATCTTATAATCGACAAGTAATGTTTCACTATAATCATTTGCATTTGTAAGTTCAGAATAATCTATTGCTGTATCAAATCCAAGTATAAGACATGTTCCTGAAGGACCATTATGCATTAATGTAGGATCTGCACCAAAATTCCATCTATCTAATGCCCTGTTAACTATTGGAAGCGTAGATATCGCACCATCAAACACAATCTGATTAACCTCTTCACCAAGTTTTTCTACTATCCCAGCAATAGTTCCTTCAGATATATTATATGTGTTAAGTGTTGTAAGTTCCGCAGTAGATACATATTTGTTTACATTTAATATCTGATTCCAGTAATGAGCAGTTAAATATATTGTTTCATTTGTATCGGCTAACATATCACTTTCATCTGTAGGATCATCTACATCAAATGATACATACGAATATCTTCCAGCAACACTTCCTATCTTTGCAACATACTTTATATAATGAGTATCATTTGGTGCTATGTCTTTAAAGTAGTTTACTTCAGGAGATATAAACTGTAAAACTTTTCTTGTCATTGTCATATTTGCACTTACTCCTAAAGCAGGTGTTTTAATATGTATACGTGGCAATGCATAAACATAATCAACGGCAAGATTTGTATCTTCAACCATTGCACTTAATATTCCCTGAGAATAGATAGATCTATCATTTTCTTTTCTCTCAACTCTTACTATCTTAATCTTTCTTATTCCCTGTTCATATAATCCATCAACATTGATAGTAAACTTTATTCCTATTGCTCTTGCAGTTACATTCCTTCCTGAATTGGTAACAAGATTTATTTCTTTAACAGTAGGGAACTTCACATCTCCAATCCACTTTACAAACGACTCCTGCCCTTTTTCATTAACAAGTGTCAATGCCAGCCTATATACTTCATCATGCTTGTAGGAGCCATATAAAGCACATACAAGAGGATTTTTATAGCTATCATAACTTGATAGATTTTCTATGGTTACTATATCAGGCTGATCATATCTTGTACTTGTGGATTCATCAATAAGCATATCATGATAACAGAATTCATATTTGACATTTGGTCCTTCACCGCCAAGAGTAGTCATATCTGACATCCACTTGAACTGATTAGCATTATTGAATTCTCCTGCATTTAAAGCATTGATACCAAAATCTGCTATAGCACAATATGTTGCCAATTCATCTATCTGTGGATTTAAACCATTATTAAAAAGAAAGTCATAGTTATAAGGATTAATACAATCATGATCTTCTGGAACTTCTTCATAAGCACCACTGATAGTATTAAACATACTATATGTGGTATCAGGCCATGAAGCACCAGGATCATCTACATTATGATGAATTGTTTCTTCTGTACCGGTCTTTGAATTATACACTATAATATGCTTATCTCCCACTCCTGTATAAACAAAATATGTACTTACATATATTACTATTGTTGTTATATTGTTTGGATCAAATACTGGTATTGTCGGAAACCATAATCCTGAATTTATTGTCACAGTAAAGTCCCATGTGGCAGGATTTATTACTCCAAGACTAGTGGGAGTATATGTAGTATCAGCAGGATCAGATGTGGTATATTGGTATTCTATTACTTCATCATAATCATATGATATTGCAAAATCTAATGTAGTCTGGCCATAAGAGAAATAATCATAGTTTATAAAAAAATCTCCTGAACTTCTTGTAATCTGAAATTCAAAAGTATCTGCAGCATGATTATATACAGGTAAAGAAGATGTAGAAACATCATCATCAGTCCTATATGCCCATGGTGTAGAAACATATTCAAGATGTACAGTTACATCGCCTGATACATCAACACTTCCTGTTATATGTCTTGTATCTGATATACCCAACTGTTGTTCTGCAAATGCCTGGAAGTGATCTATAGTAACTTGAAATGTAGTATCACTTAAATAAGTATATGTTATTCCCCAATTTGAATTACCTTCATAAGCCTGACCACTTGTACTAATTGCATGAACACCAGATGCTATGATATCAGAATATATTATATTTAATCCTGTTACCACTCCTGTATTTCCCTGTTGATCATCTGTGTATGCAGATATTGCTACCGGAGTATTTGGATCAAAAACTAAAGTATCATTAGTACAACTTAATAAATCAAGATCAGTTACATCATCAAGATATATAACCGTAGCCTTTTCTAATCCTACTCCTTGAACCGGACCATATCTATATGCCCTTGCATCAAAATCTATATCAAAGAATTTCTCTGTAATATTTGCTATTAATGCCTTATTGCCTTTCTGTGATATAGTCTTACAGTATAATTCTGAATTACCAAGTGTCCTGAAAGCATTAAGCGTTATTGTCCCTTTTGTATAAACTCCATAATCAGTAACTATTAATCCTTCTATTACATCATATTCACCAAGTACATGAATCTCAGGTTCCTGATTTAGATTACGATATAATATAGAAACAACTCGTACCTTATCATAATTAGTATCTACGTTATTTAATTCTATAGTTACTGACTTACCTGAATTAGCAGGATTACCAGAGTCATCCAATGCTTCTGATCCTTCATATTTTCTTATATCTGTGCCTGATAATCTTTCACTTGATTGAGTAAGGTTTATTAATGGAGTACAAGATGAAAATGATGTTTCTGCACCACCTATATTATAATATTGAATAGCATATTGAACTCTTCCTACATATAGATTACCTGATCCTATATTTATTACTTTCGGTGCTGATAAACTTACATTTGATACTATATTTATCGCTGATGAAAAAATAGCAGGATCTGGTGGATCAAATATATTACAGAACCTATACATATTAAAATTATCCGTCCAGTATACTTTTATGATATTTTCATCTTCATAGAATCCTATTGCTTCATCAAATATAGGATGCTTTGCAGTTAAAAGCATATCATTACTTTCAAATACATTATGCCATGTATCAGAGATTGATAGATCAGTATACCATAATGTCCCTCTTCCTCCTGTTAAATCATTTGTTGACGTACTCCATATAACAAGATATTTTCTTATTACCTTCCATCCTATAATAATATCATTAGGATATCCTTGCGGTGGTTCTATATGAAGCGTATTACCCTTTAATGTCTGTATAGTCCCATTAGACAACTCTTCAAAAGAAGTAATACGCATATTCCTCAACTTGTAATAAGAATCATACTGATACTTATTCTTTGAAGAATCACGATCCATGCCATTTTTATATGATGAAGAATGTACTGGCATTTTAATCTGTATTTGTTCCTAATCCCATATCTTCTTTATTAGCCCAATAAGAAAACGAAGAATCATGTTGCATCATTCTAGGAAATAGTTTAAGCCTGCTCCATGTCCATGTCTCCATTTCTTCTGCAGTCCTGTTAACCATTGATGCATGAGCTGATCCCGCCCTCCACATCCTTCTCTTATTTATCTCCTCATATACATACTGATCTATCTTTTTTGCAACCAATAGATTAAAACATACCTTCTCAGATATATATTCCTTTACATATTGTAATACCTGTTCTACATCAGGAATCAAAGGATATCCTCTGTCATCTATTGGAAATGCTTCATATGCAATCTCTAGCGTTGTTGTATCATCCTCGACAAAGATATAACCTCCCCTGATGCTATATATCTTATCGCTGTTGACATATGAAGGTGAATCGTTAAGATTATATTGAAACTCTGTAAAAGTGCCTGTAGATGGTCTATAAACCTCTTTAGAATCATAATCTCTTACACCAGCCTTTAATACTCTTTTAAAATCTACTGGTAGTTCACCCCTATATTGAGATATGGTAATGTTTGGAGTCATTGCATCACATCCTGTTATCTTCTTACGATACATGCCGGGATAGTTAATTAATCCATATATCTCTCCTACCCATTCAATAACATCAGATACATTAAGTTTTGGTATGAACTTATATGTCCTGTGTATTGATTCAACTACCCTTTCTATTGGTGCATATTGAATCTTATCACTATGCTTTTCAACATATTCATATGGATTCATTGGCTATTAAAATTTAGTGCAATATTGAATATTAGTGTTCTCATATATCTTCCTTCCAAGTGCTTTTTTATATTGTGGTGGTATTACTAATTCATATGCTGATATATTCTTTATATTACAATATTTCTTTTTCCAATGAAACTTAAATATTCTGCCATCTGTATGTTCATTTGTCCTGAATACAATCTGTTTGTTTTTATACTGTTTAAAATCTTTTTTTGTTATACAATCAGGATGTTCTTCTTTCCATAACTTATAAGTCTTTGCCCAATCTGGCACTAATCCTCTATAAAGCAATTTTCCATTTTCATCAAACTTAATTTTCTTTTTATACTGTACTATTCCTAATGATCCTAATCTGAAAGGCATATTAAATATATATCCCTTTATAACGCTCTCCATTTTACGTTGATTAAATGCTTTACATATTCTTAACCATTGTTGATAATGAACACTCGCATCACATTTCCAATCCTTTCTTGTAAACCTTTTCCTATAATTAGTATATAATCCATAACTAAGTACTCCTGCTTTACCGGATAAATGAGTTAATGATGCCATGTATTAACAATAATAAACCCAAAATGATCCTGCACTTGGAGTTATTGATTCTACAGGTTCACGAAACCACACAATCTTATTATCATTAATCTCTTGTGCAATCCATGTATCTGTAGTTATCTGTACAGTGCTGTTTTGCATTCTATATGATGCTATCTTTGATGCATCAGCATTAGACATTATAGCATATATTAAGCC
>Ga0105107_10001629_pt1 | contig 14626 bp, 13 predicted proteins | sample PPLLaktember2015_6_FD_79335 | JGI IMG/M metagenome (GOLD analysis project Ga0105107, IMG submission 79335) | Freshwater sediment microbial communities from Prairie Pothole Lake near Jamestown, North Dakota, USA - PPLs Lake P8 Core (1) Depth... | ecosystem: Environmental > Aquatic > Freshwater >...
GGGAGGCCGGCGGTGATCTCGTACAGCGCCGAGCGGCGCGGACCGGAGCGGGGCGAGGGCGGCGCCGCGGGCAGCCGGGCCGTCGCCAAGGCGCCGGCGACGAGGAGCGCCGCCTGCACGGCGAGCATCGGCGCGCTGCCGACCGCCCGCGCCGCGCCGGCGCCGAGGGTGCCGAGGGCCTGGGCGCCGGACTGGACCGCCGTCATCCCCGTCACGGCCCGCATCATGTCGGCGCCCGCCACGCGCGAGAGCAGCAGGTCCCGCGCCGGCATGGCGAAGGCCTGCACGGTCCCGATGGCGAGGCCGTAGAGCACGAGGCCCGGCAGCGAGAGCCGGCCCGCCGCCACCGCCGCAGCGAGGGCGAGCACAGGAAGCGCCGCGACCAGGTGGAGGCGCGCCAGCAGGCGCCGCGCATCGGCGCGCTCCGCGGTGGCTCCGCCGAGCAGGAGGAGCGCGAGGGCCGGCAGCATCGACGCCGTCTGTGCGAAGCCGAGCTCGCGCGGGCTCGCCTGGAGCTCACCGACGACGAGCCAGGCGAACAGCACCTGCTGCATGCCCAGGGCGCCGAACCAGGAGGCGACGCCGGCGGCGAACCAGCGGAACGCCCCGGGAGGCGGATCCTCCCGTGCCTCCGCCGCCGGCGCCGTTCGCGCCGGAGCGGTCTCGTCGCGGCGGCTCAGGCCAGGCTCTTCCACAGCTCCGCCTGCGTCGGCAGGCCGAGCACGAGGCGCGCGGCCTCGACGCCCGAGGCGAGCACGCCGTAGACGCCGCCGCCGGGCTGGGTCCAGTGGCCGGCGAGGGTGAGCCCCGGGAGGGGCGCCGCCGCCGCGGGCCGGCCGGACCCGACCTGCTCCGGCGAGAGGGCGAAGCCGTACAGGGCGCCGGCCTCGTTGCGCGTGTAGCGCTCCATCGTGCGCGGCGTCCCGCCTTCGCAGAAGGTGGTCGCGGCGCGGAGCCCGGGGACGACGCCGTCGGCCAGCTCGAGGAGCCGGTCGGTGAGGCGCTCCTTGTCGCGGCGCCAGCGCTCGGGAGGCTCGTAGCCGAGGAGCGTCGTCAGGGTGAAGAGGTGCTCGCCGGGGGGCGCGAGGTCCGGGTCGGCGAGGGTCGGCACCGTGAGCGTCAGCCAGCTCGGGTCGCCCTCGAGGGCGCGGGCGTAGGACTCGTCGTGGTCGAAGCCGGGGAAGCGGAAGGTCTCGTGGGCGAGGCCCGCGCGACGGAGGTCGAGGCTCGTGGCGCCGTACACGACGAAGGCCGAGACCGACGGCTCGAGGCGCGCGAGGCGCTCGAGCCAGCGCGCCCCGAAGTGCTCGCGCCCGACGAGCTCGAGGGCCGTCTGCCGGAGGTCCGCGTTCGAGACGACGGCGGGCGCGGCGATGCGCTGGCCGTTCTCGAGCACCACGCCCCGGACGCGGCCCCCCTCGACGAGGATGCGGCGCACCTCGGCGCGCAGCAGCACCTCGCCTCCCGCCGCCTCGATCGCCGCGGCGAGCTGGTCCGCGAGGGTCTGGAACGTGCCGCGGCAGTAGCAGGCGCCGTCGGCGACGTAGGAGAGGAGCAGCGTCGCGAAGTACAGGAAGGAGGCCCGGGAGGGCGGGAGGCCCTGGTACGGCCAGAGGGTGGCGAGGGCCGCCCGGGCCCGCGGGTCGGCGAGGTGCTCGCCGAGCACGCGGCCGAGGGTCGAGCGGCGGTGGCGGCGCAGCGTGGGGAGGCGCTCGAGGGCGGCGGCCGCGGGCGTTCCCGCCGCGGCGGCCTCGCCGGCGAGCTCCAGCTCGGCGCGAATCCGCAGGCACTCGTCCACGAACCCGCGCACGCCCGCCGCCGAGCCGGGGAAGCGCGCGGCGTGGGCCTCGACGAAGCTGTCGAGGTCGGCGGGCGCCCGCAGCGCCAGCTCGGGATAGAGGGCCGCGTAGACGGGGTCGACGCGCACCAGGGGCGTGCGGCCCTGCAGGCCGAGGGCGTCGAGGAGCCGCGCCACCAGGCCCCCGCCCGGCGCGCCCGCGGGCGCGCAGCCGCCCACGAGGTGCACCGCCGAGTCGAAGCGGTAGCGGCTGCGCCGGAAGGAGTGGCCGTAGCCGCCGACCCGGTCGTGGCGCTCGACGAGCAGCACGCGCCGCCCGGCGCGCGCCAGGAGCGCGCCGGTGCAGAGGCCGCCGAAGCCGCCGCCGACGACGATCGCGTCGTAGGCGGCGCGGCGCGATTCGCGGTGGAACCGGGCGCCGGAAGGACGGCCGTGGCGCGGGGCGCTCAACGCACCTCGAGCTCGCGCGGGTCGTTGGCGGCGAGCCCGAAGCGGATCATGAAGTCGAGGAGCGCCACGTTGTAGCGGTTGGTCGTGCCCTCGCCGGTGAAGATCCGCGGCAGGTGCGCCTGCATGTGCCAGTTGGTCAGCCGGCCGATGCGGGTCTGGCGCACGTACTCGCCCACCTGGAACAGGGTGAAGAGGCGCCCGTCGTAGAAGAGGTCGACCATGCGCTGCCAGATGGTGAGGGCGTGGATCACCCGGCGCTCGTAGCGGGCGAGGGCCTGGGCGGTGCCGTCGAGGATCGCCGCGGCCAGCGTCTCCGCGCCCTGCATGCCGATCAGCAGGCCGCTCGAGAAGACCGGGTCGACGAAGCCGAAGGCGTCGCCGACCAGCGCCCAGCCCGGGCCCACGCCGCGGCTCGAGCGGAGCTGGTAGTTGTTGTACTTGACGACGGGCGTGATGCGCCTCGCCTGGGGCGCCCACCACGCCGTCGTGGGGTCGCTACGCAGCAGCGCGTCGAACTGGGCCTCCGCGCCGTCGCCGAAGCGGGCGAGGTGCTCGCTCGGCACGACGAGGCCCACCGAGACCCGGCCCGGCAGCGGGATGCGCCAGGCCCAGCCGCGCTCCAGGCGGTCGCTGTGCACGTTGCCTTCGACGAGCAGCGGGACGCCCTCGAGGTGGGCGTGGAGCGCCGTGTCGCGCCGCGGGCCGGCGGTGCTGCGGAGCTCGAGCAGGCGCGCCAGGGTCCGGGCCCGCCCCGTCGCGTCGACGATGAAGTCCGGCTGGCCTTCGAGCACGCCGTCCGTCGCCGCGATCGTGGCCTCCGAGAGGCGCACGCGGTCCGGCGTCGGCCCCTTCTCGAGCACCGCGCCGAGGTCGAACACGTGGACCCCGGCGTTCACCGCGCACTTGCGGAGCGTCGCGTCGAACTCGGCGCGCGGGACGTTGTAGGAGTAGCGGGTCTTCCCGCCGCGCACCTGGTCGAAGCGGAAGTTCTGGATCCGATCGCGGGAGAACGTGAAGGACGCGCCGGGCTTGTAGACGCTGTAGCTCGCGACCTCCTCCTCGACGCCCAGCTTCCGGAGGAAGGGGATGATCGCCGGGACCAGCGACTCGCCGACCACGATCGGCGGACGCTTGCCGCGCTGGAACAGCGCGACCCGCACCCCCGCCCGGGCGAGATAGGTGGCGAGGGCGGAGCCGTTGGGCCCCCCGCCGATCACGGCCACGCTGCGGATTTGCGTTCCGGCCATGCGCGGTCAACATAGCCGCGGCGCCGAGCGGAAGCGAGGGAGACGACGTCCCGGTGGGCGAGTGGAACCGCGAGACCCTGACCCGGCGGATCTTCGAGATCCTGCGCGACGACATTCTCGAGGTCGACGACCGCTTCACGCCCGCCTCGAACCTCGTGGAGGCGGGCCTCGATTCCCTGGCGGTGACGCAGCTCCTGCTCGCCCTCGAGGAGAGCACCGGGATCTGGGTCGACGAGAGCCTGCTCACGCCCGAGAACCTGGCGAGCGCCGAGGCGCTGGCCGCCTGCGTCGCCGGGATCCTCGGCTAGCGCGCGCGCCATGCGCGGACCGCTCGTCCCGCTGACCGGCGCCGACTGCTTCCTGCGCGCCTTCGACGGCGAGGTACGGCGGAGCGCCGGAGCCAGCCACCTCTCCCAGCTCGTGCTGCGCCTCGGGCCGGGCTTCGACCCCGAGCGTCTGCGCGAGCAGCTCGCGAAGGCGGCGGAGGAAGCGCCGATCCTGCGCGCTCCGATCCGGCGCCCCTGGCCCTTCGGCGCCCCCGTCTACGACCTCTCCCGCGCCCCCCGCGCCCCCCTCCCCCGAGTTTCTAAAGTCCAGGGTCTGGCCCCGAACTTAAGTAACTCGGTGCCGGAGGTGTTCTGCGAGCGGCTGAACGACCGCTTCGCGAGCCGCCGCGGGGAGCTGCTGCGCTTCGACGTCGTGCCCTACGACGGCGGCGCCGCGGGGACCGACGTCGCGATGACGTGGGTCCACATGCTCTTCGACGGCGCGGGGAGCGAGGCCTTCGTGCGCTGGCTCGACGAGCGCTTCCGCGGCGTCCGGGCCGCCGGCGAGCTGCCGGCGGGCGACGGGCTCGGCGACGTCGCGCCGCCGCCGATGGGCGCGGGCCGCGGGAGGCAGGCCCAGGCGTGGCAGCGCCACATGCGCGGCCTCGCCGCGCGGCCGCCCCGCTCCCTCGCCGGCCCGCTGCGCCGGGAGCGCCAGGCCCTGCGCTACGACGTGGAGACGTACTCGCCGGACGACACCGCCGCGGTCGTCGCGCGGGCGAAGCAGAAGGCCGGCTTCCTGACGCCGATGCTCTTCTACCTGGCCGCGGCGATCCGCGCCCACGACGCCGTGTTCCGCGCGCGCGCCGTCGACCCCGGCAGCTACGTGGTGCCGCTCCCGGTGAACCTGCGCCCGAAAGGGGCGGAGGGCGCGATCTTCCGCACCCACGTCTCCATGCTCTGGTTCCGGGTCGCGCCCGAAGAGGCGCGCGACTTCGACGGCCTGCTGGAGCTGCTGAAGGCGCAGCGCCGCGACGCCATCAAGAGCGGCCTCGTCGAGGCGGGCGCCGCCGCCATGGACTACGCGCGCTACGCGCCGGCGCGCCTCTACGCCCACATGGCGCGGCGCAGCTTCCACGGCGAGCTGTGCTCCTTCTTCTTCGCCTGGACCGACCAGTTCCTGCCGGGCCAGGACTCCTTCCTCGGGGCGCCCATCGTGAACGCCTTCCACACGCCGTCGGTGCCGCCCTCGCCGGGGAGCGGGGCGATCCTCTCGATCCGCAGCGGACGGCTGAACCTCACTCACGTGTACCAGCAGGGGGTGGTCTCCGGCGAGGAGCGCGTCCTGCTCCGCCGCCGCCTGCGGGCGGATCTCCTTGGACGCGAGTGAGCGCTTCGACGTCGCCGTGATCGGCGGCGGCTGTGCCGGCGTCGCGGCGGCCCTCGCCGCCGCCGGCGCCGGCGCCCGCACGCTCCTCGCCGAGCGCAGCGACCTGCTCGGCGGCCACGCCGCGCTGGCCTTCGTCCACACGATCTGCGGCCTCTACCTCGCCGCCGACGCCGGCGACGCGCTGCCCGCCCACGCGGGTTTTCCCGCGCGCTTCGCTCGGGGCCTCGCGGAGCGCGGCGCCGCCGGCGCTCCCGAGCGCGCGGGGAAGGTGTGGTTCCTGCCGACGGACCCGCCCCGCCTCGCGTCCTACGCCCGCGAGCTCTGCGAGGGCGCAGCGGGCCTCACCCTGCGCCTCGGCGCCGAGCTCGTGGCGGCGGAGGCTCCGCGCTCCCCCGACGCGCCCTTCGTCCTCGAGCTGCGCGGGCCGGCGGGCCCGGAGCGCGTGGAGGCCGCCCTCGCGATCGACGCCAGCGGCGACGCGGCCCTCGCGGCCCTCGCCGGCGCCGACCTCGACGCGAGCCCGCCGGTCGAGCTGCAGAGCCCTTCCTACATCGTGCGCCTCGCCGCGGTCGACACCCGCGCCCTCGAGCCCTTCGCGCGGCTGCGCGTGAGCCACGCGGTGGCGGGCGCGGTTCGGAGCGGGGCGCTTCCGGCGGCCTGCGAGTCGGTGCTCGTGCGCCCCTTCGGCGCGCCGCGCGAGGCGGGCGAAGCCTTCCTCCAGGTCAACGTGCCGAAGCTCGAGGGCCGGCCCTACGCGCCCCTCGACGCCGGCTACCGCGAAGCGCTCGAGGCCCGCGGGCGGGCGAGCGCGGAGGCCGTGCTCGCCCACCTCGCGGCCTCCCGCGAGGAGTTCCGCGCGGCGCGCGTCGCCGCCTTCCCCCGCCGCATCGGCCTGCGCGAGACGCGCCGCGTGCGGGGCGACGTCGTCGTCTCCCGCGAGGACGTGCTCGCGGGCCGCCGCCGCGACGACGAGGTCGCGCTCTCCTGCTGGCCGATCGAGCTCTGGCGCGACCACCGCCGCGCGCGCTTCGAGCACCCCGCCGGCCCGAGCTCGATTCCCCTCGGCGCCCTCGTCGCCGCTCGCCACGGGCGGCTCGGCGTCGCGGGCCGCTGCGCCTCGGCGAGCCACGAGGCGATGGGAGCGCTGCGCGTGCTCGGAACCGCCCTCGCGATGGGCGAAGCGGTCGGCACGGCGGCGGCGCTCGCCGCCGCGGCGCGCTGCGAGCTGCGCGCGATTGCGCCGGCGGCGGTGCGCGCACACATTCTCGCGCGGGGGGACGCGCCCTGACCGTCGTCGACCGCATCCGGGAGCAGGCGGCGCGCGCGCCGGGCGCGCCGGCGCTCCTCGTCGCGCGGCCCGAGGCGCCCGGCGAAGCCGACGCCGTCGGCTACGCGGACCTCGTCGCGCAGATGGACGCCGTCGCCGCGCGGCTCCGCGCCGCCGGGCTCCGGGAGGGCGAGCGCTGCGGCCTCGTGGCGCGCCAGGGCGCCGGCTTCGTGGCCGGCGCGCTCGGCATCCTCGCTGCCGGCGCCTGTCTGGTGCCGATCCCCGACGACGCGACCGACGAGGCGAACGACGAGCTGGCGCGCCGGGCGCGGCTCCACTTCGTCGCCCGCGAGACCGACGGCTTCGCGCCGCGCGCCGGGCCGGCGCCGGGCCCCGTCGACGGCGCCGGCGACGAGCGCTTCCGCGCCCTGCGGCCCGCCTACCTGCGCTTCACCTCCGGCACCACGGCGGAGCGCAAGGGCGTGATCCTCGGCCACGACGCGATCCTCGCGCGCCTCGCGGCCGCGAACCGCGGCCTCGCCATCGGGCCCGGCGATCGCGTGCTGTGGCTGCTGCCGATGGCCCACCACTTCGTCGTTTCCATCCTCCTCTACCTCCGCTACGGCGCGGCGATCCTGCTGCCCGGGAGCCACCTCGCGCGCCCGGTGCTCGAGCTGGCGTCGCGCGCCGGGGCGACGGTCCTCTACGCGTCGCCCCACCACTACCTGCTGCTCGGCAAGGACGCGTCGGAGCTGCGCCTCGAGAGGGTGCGCCTCGCCATCTCGACGGCCGAAGGCCTGCGCGCCGAGATCGCGGCGCGCTTCGCCGAGCGCTTCGGGCGGCCCCTCGCCCAGGCCCTCGGCATCATCGAGGTGGGCCTGCCCGTCCTGAACCTCGCCCGCGCGGCCGCCAAGCCCGAGTGCCTCGGCCAGCCGCTCCCCGACTACGAGGTGTGGCTTCGCGGCGAGGACGGGAAGCCCGTGGCCGAGAGCTCGCCCGAGCGGACCGGCGAGGTGTGCATCCGGGGGCCTGGCCTCTTCGACGCCTATCTCGACCCGTGGATCCTGGCGCGGGAGCTCACCGAGCCCGACGGCTTCCGCACCGGCGACCAGGGCTGGTTCGATGCGGACGGCGACCTCCACCTCGCCGGGCGCCGGCGCAACCGCATCAACCTCGCGGGCATGAAGTTCTTCAGCGAGGAGGTGGAGGCGGTGCTCGACGCCATGCCCGGCGTGCGCCGCAGCCGCGTCGCCGCCCGCGAGCACCCCCACCTCGGCGAGATCCCCGTCGCCGAGCTCGAGCCCTCGGACCCGGCGGCGCCGCCGACCCGCGCGGAGCTCGTCGCCTGGTGCCGGCGCAGGCTGCCGAGCTTCAAGATCCCCCGGGAGTTCCGCATCGTCGCCGCGCTGCCGACGACGGCGACGGGGAAGCTCGCCCGCGCGGAGAGGGCGCTGTAGGGTCTCCGCGGGAGGCAACGCACGGAAGTGTCGGACCCGGCTCCGAGCGCGGCGGGGCGCGAGCCCCGCCCCTGGTGGATGACGGCGGCCGCCGCCTTCTGCCTCGTCACCGTGGTCTTCCTCGCCGCCCGCGACCTGCTCTCCCCCGAGATCCGGGACGTCGAGGTGTGGCTCGGCTTCGAGCTGCGGGGCGCTGCGGCGCGGCTCACGGCCCCGCTGCACTGGGCGATCTTCGCCGCCGGCGTCTGGGGCTTCTGGACCCAGCGCCCGTGGATCGTGCCCTCGGCCGCGGCGTACGTGTTCTACGTGGCGGTGAGCCATCTGGTGTGGAGCGAGGCGAGCCCGAACGGAAACGGCTGGCGCATCGGCCTGCTGCAGGCCGCCGCGATATCGGTCCCCGGCTGGCTGCTGCTGCGCGCCGGAAGGCGACGAGCCGCAAGTCGTGAGCGGCGCGGCGTTTTGCCCCTTGATGGAGGGCCGCCTGCCACCTGACAGCGCCGTAGAGCCACCTAATGTAATGAAAAGGGGGGGTGAGGTATGTCATGCCGTTGGGCGCGCTTGCTGCACTAGCGCTGCTTCTGTGCTCGCTGCCTGCTGCCGCTGTGGTCGTCGACATCGATGCCCGCGACAACACGCCCGCGACCCCCGTCGAGGTCAGCCTCGACGCGGGCGCCTACACGCTCGTTCCCGTCGACGTCGCGGGCGGCGGGGCCTACACCGCGACCAACTTCTGGAACACCGTCGAGCGTTGCGACGAGACGGGCGGCGATTGCCGCTACGGCTGGATCTGGCAGTACGTCTTCGCCTCGGACTCGCTCCCGGAGACCCAGGTGGTGGCCGACGGCCGCTGGGCGACCCCCGAGCTCGCCTTCGCGAACGCCTTCGGGACGAGCTTCGACCTCTACGAGCCGGAGACCCTGCGCCTCTACTTCATCGACAACCCCTACGACGACAACCTCGGGGGCGTCTCCCTCGACGTCGTGCTCGTGCCCGAGCCGGCGCGCGCCGTCCTCGTCCTCGTCGGCGCCCTCGGCCTCGTGCTCTCGCGCCAGCGGAACGCGTAGCGCTGTTGTCGCCGCTTTCGGGCCGCTTTCGCGCAGGGGGCGCCCGATACCGGCCGAGGCGGCGTGCGGACTTTCCGGAGGGCAGGTAGGGTCGGGATCGCGGGCCGCCGCCTCAGCTCCGCGCGGGTTGGAAGGGTCCGGGTACGTCCGCAGGATCGATCAGCCCCCGCCGCCGCCATCCCACGCGAGCAGCCAGGTCCTTGGCTCACTCGTAGGCGAGGGCGCCGCCGGCGGCTCCCGCTCCTCCCGCGGTCGCCAGCTCCAGCCATCGAACCAGCGCGCCGACGACGCCGGGTCGAGCCGCACGGACGCCTTCAGCCCGTTGCGCTTCCCCTCGCGTCCCTGCGCCGCGTGCCGCCGCCCATTCAGCAGCACGTAGCGGAGCGCATTGCGCACCTGCGCGGGCGCCTTCAGGACGACGGCGTGGTAGCGATCCGAGACCACGGGCCCCGTGCGCCGGAGCCCCCGGTTCACGGCCTTCGCGAAGCGGATCCCGAGGGCCTTCATCCCGCGCCCGAGGGCCTCGCGATCCCGGGCCTCGACGAGGGCGTGGAGGTGGTTCCCCTGGATCGAGTAGTGGACGAGCCGGAAGCCCTCGCGCCCGCGCATCGGCGGAAGGCCTCCTCGACCGCGCGCACGACGGCCAGAAAGCGCAGGGACCCAACGCCCGGGCGGACCCGAAGCGTCACCAGGCAGGGGAACCTCTGTGCAAAACCTTTGCGGGGCAGGTGGGGCACGCGCCCGTTCTGCAGCCGAGGCCTTCACGACGGCCGAGCTCAGATACGGGGCGAAGCGACGAGCGCGACGTGGTGGCTCGCGACGCCCGCGCGCCACACGCTCGCGGCGCCCAGCCTCACGTGCAGGCGCGGGAGCTGCGCCGGGAGCTGGCCCTCCGATCCCTAACTGCCTCCGGCAGCGACCTCACGCGTACGCACGCAAACTACGCGCAGACCTCGACGCTAACTGCCTCCGGCAGCAGCCTCCACGCGTGCACGCGAGCTACGCGACCCTCTCCGCCCTCTGATCCGGCAGCAGTCTGGCGCGAGCCCTCCCGTCACCTGACGAAGCCCTGGGGCCACCTCACGTGGAGGGGATGGGAGGCCCTATGACGAGTTGCGCGCTCGCGCTCCTCGCGCTGGCGCTCCTGGCACCGCCGGCCGGAGCGGCCATCGTCGACCTCGATGCCCGGGACAACACGCCCGCGGCCCCGGTCGAGGTAAGCCTCGACTCGGGCGCGTACACGCTGGTTCCCGTCGACGTCGCGGGCGGCGGGGCCTACACCGCGACCAACTTCTGGAGCACCGTCGAGCGCTGCGACGAGACGGGCGGCGATTGCCGCTACGGCTGGATCTGGCAGTACGTCTTCGCCTCGGACTCGATCCCGGAGACCCAGGTCGTGGCACCGGGCCGCTGGGCGACCCCCGAGCTCGCCTTCGCGAGCGCCATCGAGGCGAGCTTCGACCTCTACGAGGCGGAGACGGTGCGCTTCTACTTCGTCGACGGCGAGTTCCCGGACAATCAAGAGGGCGTCTCCTTCGAGATCGTGCTCGTGCCCGAGCCCGGCCGGGCCGTCCTCGTCCTCGTCGGGGCCCTGGCACTCGCGGCACGCCACCTGCTGCTGCGCCCGCGGCCCGCCTAGGAGGCGGGTCCGCGACCGCGCCTCCCGGATCAGACCGCCGGCAGCACGGTCACGAGCGCTTCCCAGTCGCAGGCGTCGCGGCGCAGCAGGGTCGCCGCGCCGCGGGGCTCGACGTGGGCGTCGCCCGGGGCGCCGGCGAGGCGGTCGGCGAAGCGGACGCGCTCGAGGTCGCGCAGGGCGTTCTCCGGTGCGAACGGGAAGAGCGGGCGCAGGTGGCGCTCGCGGCGCACCTCGCGGCCCTCCTGTACCAGGGAGAACACGAGCGTGCCCAGGGGATCGAGGCCGAGCAGGACCAGGCGCTCGCCGCGCTTTTCAGCAACGAGGCCGAGGGCCTGCTCGCGGCCGCGACTGCGCACGCGGTAGCGCGCCTGGAGGGCGAAGTCGGGGCCCATCTCCGCCACGGGCAGCAGCTCGCCGGGGCAGGCGCGGGGGAGGGGGCGCAGCATCGCGAGGTGCACGCAGCCCGTCGCGGCGGCGGCGAGGGCCGCGCACAGGGCGAGCGCCCGGCCCCTCACGCCGCCTCCGGCTCCGGCGGCGAGCGCCGCGCCAGCAGCAGGAACGAGAACGGCGAGGCCAGCAGGCAGCACAGGATGCCGATGCCCGTGGTGAGTCCGATCGTGCGCAGGGCGGGCTCGTCGGAGAGCGCCAGCGAGCCGTAGGCGAAGAGCGTCGTCATGCAGGAGACGGCGAGGCTCAGCATGGTCGCGCGGAAGTCGCGGGAGCGATCGGAGCTGTCGACCACGAAGATGCCGTAGTCCGAGCCCTGCCCGGTCACGAGCACGAGGCTCATGGCGTGGAGCAGGTTGCCGCGGATCCCGAAGGCGCCGAGGGCGCCGAGCATGGCGACGGCGACGAGGGTCGAGGGCAGGAACGAGGCGAGGGTGGGCCGCAGGCGCCGGTAGCGCAGCCAGAGCACGCCGAACACGAGGGCGCTGCCCAGCACCATCTGGCGCACCGTGGCGTCGCGGAACTCGCGGTAGATGCCCGTCACGAAGCTCTGCTGGTCGAAGAGCAGGACCCCGGGGACCGAGGCCAGGGCGCCTGCGACGTCCTCCGGGTCCCGCAGCCCCCGCAGCAGCGTCACCGCGCCGGTGCGGTCGCCGAGGTCGAGGAGCATGGGCCCGACCAGCGCGCCGAGCTCCGAGTCGCGGAGCTCGGCGAGCCGGAGCGGTGCGGGGGGGCCCGCGGCGAGGGCCTCGCGGAAGGGCGCGAAGGCCCCGGGCCGGAAGCCCTCGGCGGCGAAGGCGCGCTCGACCCGATCCGCGAGGTCCGGCACGGCGCTGAGGGCGCGCCAGTTGCGCTCCTGCAGGTCCACGGACCAGAGGAAGTCGTGAACCGAGCGAACGCCCTCGAGGGCGCCGCGCTCGCGGGCTTCCCGGAGCGCTTCGTAGACGCGGTCGTTCTGCGCGATCGCCGCGTCCTCGCTCTCCCCGACGGCGACGACGAAGCGCCCCGAGTCGAAGGGCGACACCAGGCCGCGCACGTGCTGGTCCTCGGCGACGACGGCGGGATCCGGGGCGGAGAGCGCCGCGAGCTCGTCCTGCCAGCGCAGCAGCGGGAGCGCCGCGAAGGACGCGGCGGCGAGGCCGATCCCGACGGCCGCCAGCAGCCCCCGGCGCGGCTCGAGGGCGAGCACGGCCCCGGCGAGGCCTGCCGCGACCCGCTGCGACGAGGGCGGGAGCCGGCGGGAGGCCGGCAGGAAGACGGGGATCACGAGCAGCGTGAAGGCGAAGGTGGCCGCGACCCCGACGACCGAGAAGAAGGCGATCTGGCGGAAGCCCGGCAGCGAGGTGAAGGCCAGGCCCGCATAGCTCGCCATGGTGGTCGCGGCCGCGAGGCCGAGGGAGGGCGCGATGCGCCGCGCGACGGCCCAGGCGTTCTCGTGGAGCGGCGACATCGCGTGGTGGTTCAAGAGGTGGATCGGGTAATCGATCGTGAGGCCGAGGAGCGTCGTCCCGAAGGCGAGGGTGATGCCGTCGAGGCGCCCGTAGAAGAGCGTGCCGATCGTCGTCGTCGCGAGCAGGCCGAAGACCCCGGGGAGGAGCGTGAGGCCGAGGCTCCCCGCGCTGCGCAGCGCGAGCAGCAGGATGCCGCCGACGCCGAGGAAGGAGAGGCCCGCGATGGCGACGGCGTCGCCCCGCGCGCGGTTCTCCCCGGCGACGACGTAGCGGGCGAGGCCGCTCTGACCGAGCTCGAGGGCGCCGCCGTGCTCGGCGTCGATGCGCTCGAAGGCCGCGCGGACGTCGCGGAGCAGCGGCGCCTGGACGGCGGTGTCGAAGCCCGAGGCCCGGGTCGCGAGGAACAGGATGGCGTGGCGCCCGTCGCCCGCGACGAACTGGCCGTCCGAGACGCGCAGCGTCGACTGGGCGCCCCGGAAGCGCTCGAGGAGCCGCCGGAAGGCGCCGAGGGGGTCCTGCGGGGCGACCTCCGCGAGGAGGGTCCCGGCCGGCAGGCCGAGGTCCCGGCGCAGCCGCCGGGCCTCTTCGCGCAGCCCGTCCTCCGCGAGCAGCTTCGGGATCTCGCGCTCGGGCTGGTCCGAGAGGAAGAGCAGGCGCCTCGGGAAGTAGAGCTCGTAGACGCGCCGGGGCAGCTCGGCGTCGGGTCCGCTGCGCAGCCAGGCGAGGGCCGGGTGGTCCCGCAGCGCGGCGGCGAGGGCGCGCCCGCCGGCGGCGGCGGTCGCCTCGTCGGGGCCGCCGACGGCGAGCACCAGGGTGCGCGAGAGCTCGGTGTCGCGCAGCATGCGCGAGAGCACCGCCTGCTCGTCGCCCTCGGCGTCGGGCAGGAAGGAGGCGATGTCGGTCGAGAAGTCGACGCGGGGCAGCGAGTAGCCGGCCATCGCCGCCATCACGAGGGCGAGGAGGAGCGCGGCGCGGGGGCGGCTCACGGCGCTGCGGCGCCCGCTTCGCCCGTTCCGAAGAGCGCGGAGAGCTCCTCGGGCGTGTAGACGTGGTCGGTCTCGACGCGCCCGAAGCGCGTGACGGTGCGGTCGCCGTCGCGCTCGAGGAGCACCATCTCCCGCATCCGCTCCCCCTCCCCCGAGAGGGTCAGGGAGGCGACGAAGCGGCGCAGCACGGCGTCGCGGGGCTCGAGCTCGAGGCTCCAGCCCGGCGGCTCGGCGCGGAAGCGCACCTCGTACTTCTCGCGCAGCGCCGGAAGGTCCCCGCGGAAGAGGGTGGTGAAGTTGTCGACGAACTGCCGCGCCGAGGGATCGCCCGAGAGGTCCACGGGCGCCTCGCCGGAGGCGTCGCGGAACACGACCCGCCGGCCGTCGACCACGAGCGAGGAGGGGGCGGGCTCGAGGGTGCGCCGCACCATGCGGTCCGGCGGCACGAAGTGCAGCACGCCGCGGCTCTCGAGGGGCGCCGAGAGCAGAGCCAGCGTCTTCGTCTCGTGGAACTCCGCGAGGACGCCGGTCGCGCGGGCCATGCCCGCCATCAGGCCGTCGAGGGTCGCCGGCGCAGGATCCGCGGCGGCCGCGCCCGCGAGGAGCCCGAGCGCCGCCGCCCGGACGATCGGGCGGGCGAGGCCGCGGACGCTCATGCCGCGCGGTGCTCGCCGATCGGCAGCTCGCCGCTCCGGTAGAGGCCGAGCACGGCCTCGATGTCGAGGTCCTGGCGCCGGTCTTCGACCAGCATCGGCACGCTCTTGCGCAGCGCGTCGCGCAGGGCCCGGGCGCGCCGCGAGCCCGCCTCGTCGCCCCGCAGGTCGACCGCCTGGCAGCAGGCGAGGAGCATGATCGCGGCCACCGTCTCGGCGAGGTCGAGCACCGCGCGGCAGTCGCGCGCGGCGATGGTGCCCATGCTCACCTTGTCCTGGTTGTGGCTCTCGGTGCTGCGGCTGAAGGCGGTGGCGGGCATGGTCAGCTTCAGCGCCTCGGCGGCGAGCGCCGAGGTGGCGATCTGCATCGCCTTGAAGCCGTGGTGGGCGAGGGCCTCGGCACCGCTTCCGGCGATCAGGTTCGCCGCCAGGCCGCCGCTCGTCTCGGGCACGCAGAGCAGGCAGAGCTGGCGGTCGAGGAGGTCGGCGACGCTCGCCACCGCGGTCTTCA
>Ga0105107_10001630_pt1 | contig 14613 bp, 14 predicted proteins | sample PPLLaktember2015_6_FD_79335 | JGI IMG/M metagenome (GOLD analysis project Ga0105107, IMG submission 79335) | Freshwater sediment microbial communities from Prairie Pothole Lake near Jamestown, North Dakota, USA - PPLs Lake P8 Core (1) Depth... | ecosystem: Environmental > Aquatic > Freshwater >...
TCGATTTGGTCGAACTGGCGAAGCCGCTGAAACACCCGGAGCGTTTTCTCGGGCTGCACTATTTCATGCCCGCCGACCAGGCGCTGGTGGTCGAAGTGATGGCCGGTCCGCAGACGCCGGCCGCGCTCGTCGATGTCGCGGCGGAAGCCTTGCGGCGTTCCGGCAAGGAGCCGGTGGTGCTGTACAAACCGATCGTCGGCTTCCTCGTGAACCGGCTGCAGCATGCAATCCTGCACGAAGCCTATTATCTGATCGAGGCCGGTGTTGCCAGTGCCGCGGACATCGACCATGCGGCGCGCCGCATGCTCGCACCGCGCATGTGCATCAATGGGCTGATCCAGCAGAAGGATTTGAGCGGCTTGATCATTCATGCCGGGGCGCAGGCCTCGATCGTCCCGGAGCTGTTCCACAATGGCATACCCAATCCGATGCTGCAGAGCATGGTCAAGCGCGGCGAGACGGGTACCGCCGCCGGCAAGGGTTTCTATGACTGGGGCGGCTGCGACACGGAGGCCGTGCGCCAGCAGGCTTCGCAGCAACTGGCGAAACTGACCGAATTTCTGGATTCCGACGTTTTCGCGCCGGCGCCGCGCACCCAACCCAAACCGCGCGATCCGCGGCCTTGAAGCCGGACCGCTGCCGCGCTCTGCGCGCCGGCGCGCGCGAAGCGCTGGGCGTGCCCGCCGCCGTGCTCGGCGCCGGTTTCCTCGGCTACGGGTCGCTGGCCGCTGACGCCGGCTATTCGGTATGGCTGACGCTGGCGGCGACATTTGCCATCTGGGCATTGCCCGGACAGCTGGTGCTGATGGAAATGCAGGCGGGTGGTGCGGCCGTTGCGGCGACGATACTGGCGGTATCGCTGAGTGCCGCACGCTTTCTGCCGATGACCCTGACGCTGATGCCGCTGATGCGCAACGGCAGCCGCGGTCGGCGGCTGTGGCAATTCCTGCTCGCTGCGCAGCTGGTGTCGATGACCACCTGGGCGGTGGCAATGCGTCGCTTCGCCGACATGGACGTCGAATCGCGCTGGCATTATTTCCTCGGCTTTTCCGCGGTGTGCATCGGCTCTGCGGCAATCTTCGCGGTCATCGGACAATTGCTGCTTGGCGCTTTGCCGCCGCTCGCGCGATTTGGCCTGGCGTTGCTGACGCCGCTGTATTTTTTCGTGACGTTGGTTGGCGAAGCGCAGTCGCGTACCTCGATCGCCGCGCTGGTTTGCGGCGCGGCGGCAGCACTGGCGCTGCACGCAATTGCGCCCGGCTGGGAGCCTGCTCGGCGCCGGATTCATCGGCGGCACGGCCGCCTGGCTGCTGCAGAGAGCCCATGTCCGGCGCCACTGACCTCTGGCTGCTGATGTTCGCCTGCGGCGCGGCGACTTATCTGTGGCGCGGACTCGGTGTGCTGCTCTCGGGCCGGCTCAATCCGCAAAGCGCGTTGTTCGAATGGATATCCTGCGTGGCTTACGCGCTGGTCGCGGGCCTGATCGCCCGTATCATCGTCGCCCCATCCGGGTTGCTGGCGCAGACTGCGTTGATCGACCGGCTGCTCGCTTGCGCCATTGCGCTGATGGCCTACCGCCTGGCCCGCGCCAACATGTTCGTCGGACTGGTCTGCGGTGTCATGTCGTTTATCGCCGCGGGTTATGTGCGCGGTGCCATCCAGTAAAATTCAGGCATGAACGGCGAAATTCTGGTGACGCGCGAGGGCCCGGTAGCGACGGTGACACTGTCCAATCCGGTAAAACTCAATGCGCTGACGGTGGCGATGTGGCGCGAGTTCACGGCGGCGTTGCAACAACTGTCGGGCGATGACAGCCTGCGCTGCGTCGTGCTGCGCGGCGCCGGCACCGAAGCTTTTGCCGCCGGCGCCGATATTGCCGAGTTTGCGACGGTGCGCAATTCCCGGGCACAGGGCAGGGCTTATCACCGCGAGCTGGTCCACGGTGCACTGCGCGCGGTCGGTGAATGCCGGCATCCGACGGTGGCGATGATCCACGGCGCCTGCGCCGGCGGCGGTCTGGAGCTGGCCTGCCAATGCGACTTGCGCATCGCCGGCCACAGCGCGCGCTTCGGCGTGCCGATCAACCGACTGGGGTTCGCGATCGCTTACGACGAGCTCGCCGCGCTGCTGCCGCTGGTCGGACGCGCGGTGGCGCTGGAAATCCTGGTCGAAGGCCGCGTCTGGGGCGCCGAGGAGGCGCAGGCCAAGGGCCTGCTGACGCGCCTCGTGCCGGATCCGGAACTGGCCGCTGAAACGCAGGCCACTGTCCGGCGTATCTGCGACGGCGCACCGCTGGTCGCGCGCTGGCACAAGCAATTCATCCGCCGCCTGGCTCCGCAGCCGGCAGCGCTGAGTGAAGCGGAAATAGACGCCAATTTCGACTACTTCGATACCGAGGATTACCGCATCGGTTACGATGCCTTCATGCGCAAGACCAGGCCCCGCTTCACCGGGCGCTGATGCGCACCGCATTCGTCGCTTTTATTCGTCATCTCATTGTTCATGAACTTTCGGAGTAATCATGGCCGGACCGTTGTCACATATCAAAGTGCTGGACCTGTCGCGCGTGCTGGCTGCGCCGTGGGCCGGGCAGAATCTCGCCGATCTGGGCGCGCAGGTGATCAAGGTCGAGCGGCCGGGCGGCGGTGACGACTCGCGCGCATTCGGGCCGCCGTGGCTGAAGGATCCGCAGGGCGCTGACACCAAGGAGTCGGCGTATTTCGCGGCAGCCAATCGCGGCAAGAAATCGATCACCGTCAATCTGTCCAGGCCCGAGGGGCAGGAGCTGGTGCGCAAGCTGGCTGCCGAAGTCGACGTGCTGCTGGAAAACTACAAGTTCGGCGATCTGGCGCGTTATGGTCTGGGCTATGAAGATCTGCGCAAGATCAACCCGGGGCTGATCTACTGTTCGGTGACCGGTTTCGGCCAGACCGGGCCTTATCGCGAGCGCCCCGGCTATGACTTCATGGTACAGGGCATGGGTGGTCTGATGAGCATCACCGGTGAGCGTGACGACCTGCCCGGCGGCGGGCCGCAGCGGGTCGGCGTGCCCATCGTCGACATCATGACCGGCATGTACGCGTCGATTGCAGTATGTGCAGCGATCGCCCACCGCGCGGAAACCGGGGTCGGCCAGCACCTCGACCTGGCATTGCTCGACACCCAGGCCGCGTTCCTCGCCAACCAGGCGATGAATTACTTGGCGACCGGTGAGGTGCCGGGAAGGCTGGGCAACGCACACCCCAACATCGTGCCCTATCAGACCTTCCGCACCAGCGACGGCGACATCATTCTCGCCTGCGGCAATGACAACCTGTTCAACAAGTTCTGCGAGGTGGCCGGCTGCCAGGCGCTGGCGCAGGATCCGCGCTTCGTCACCAATGCCAAGCGCGTCGAGAATCGCGAGGAAATCACCGCCCAACTGAACGCGGTTTTTGCGAGACGGACGACGCGGGAATGGGTGGAGATGCTGGAAGCGGCGGGCGTGCCCAACGGGCCGATCAACAACATTGCCCAGGTGTTCGAAGAGCCGCAGATTGTTGCGCGCGGTGTCAAGATCGAAATGGACCATCCGACCGCGGGCAAGGTGCCGCTGGTGGCGAGTCCGATGCGTTTCTCGGCGACGCCGGTGGCATACAAGTTGCCGCCGCCGACACTGGGGCAGCATACGGATGAAATCCTGCGCGATGTGCTGCAGCTCGATGCCGTGGAAATCGCGCGGCTACGCAGTGAGAAAATCGTTTAGGTGCGGGTAATCGGTGGTGAGTCACCGGCAATGGGTAAGCCCGGGGACATTTGCTGCCCCGTCGACCATTGTCGCTCACTGATCACCGGATTCCTAAAAGAAGCTCACCAGCATTTTCGTCGCCAGTACGAACATCAGCGTGGCGAAGATCTTCCTCAGCACGGTGCCCGGGGTCCGGTGGGCGAGCCGGGCGCCGACCGGCGCCAGTAACATGCTCGCAATGACGATACCGGCGAGCGCCGGCCAGTAGACATAGCCGCTGGCGTATTCCGGCAGTCCGGCATTGCCCCAGCCGGTAATGACGTAGCCTGCGGTGCCGGCGGCGGCGAGCGGCCAGCCGATCGCCGCCGCCGTGCCGATCGCGTCGTGGATACGCGTGCCGCGCCTGACCAGATAGGCCACGACCAGCGCCGCGCCGCCGGTAGCGGTCAGGCTGGAGATGACACCGATCATCCCGGCCGCGAGCCTCATGCCCGACGTGGACAGCGGCACTGCGCCGGCCTGCGGTTTTTTCCCGAACAGCATCTGCGCGGAAATGTAATAAATCAGCAGGGTGAACACGACGGCCAGCAGCCGGACGCTCAATGTGCTGGCCAGCAGCGCGCCGCCGAAAGTGCCGACGATGATGCCCGGCGCCATGCCTTTGACCATTGGCCAATTCACTGCGCCGTGCCGGTGATGTGCGCGCACGCTCGATACCGATGTGAACAGCATCGTCGCCATCGAAGTGCCCAGTGCGAGATGCACGACCTCGGCGGTAGCGAATCCCTTGGCGGCATACACGAATGCCAGCACCGGCACCATCGCTGCGCCACCGCCGATACCCAGCAGGCCGGCGAAAAAACCGACGAAGGCACCGAGGGCAAGGTAGGCCCACCACCATTCAGGCATGTCGGTGCGGCGCTGCGGTTATTTCAGCAGGCCGATGATGTACTGCCATTCGGCCGGATCGACCGGCGTGATCGACAGCCGGTTGCCTTTGGCCAGCAGGCGCATTTTCGCCAGCGCTTTGTGCCTGCGCAGTTCGGTCAGGGTTAGCGGGGGCGTTTTCCTGACGAAACGGAAATCGACATGCAGCCAGCGCGGGTTGTCGGTGGTCGCCTTGTCGTCGAAATACTTGCTGTTGCGGTCGAACTGCGTCGCATCGGGGTAGGCTGCCTTGCTGACTTCGGCGATGCCGACGATGGCGGGCTCATCGCAGTTCGAATGGTAGAAAAACGCCTGATCGCCCGGTTTCATCTGGTCGCGCATGAAATTGCGCGCTTGATAATTGCGCACGCCGGTCCACGGCGTTGTCTTGTCGCGGGCGAGGTCGTCGATGCTGTAGGCGTCGGGTTCGGACTTGATTAGCCAGTAGCGCATGAAGAATACCGATTGACTGCGGCCAGTTAATGAACCCAAAAGCGGTCAAAAAAAATGCGGCTGAGCCGCATTGGTTGGGGTCCCCCGCATGTGCCGATCCAGACCAGCATCTTGAACCTAAGGTTCAAGGCGGCCACCTCCCGAGTTCCTTCAGGCGCATCCACGTGGGATGTGCACACCGAAACTGCCATGGTCGGCGGCCAGTGCGATGTTATTGGTTCAAAGAATATATGGCCTGAACGAACACCGCAGGGGAAACTTTGAACGGACTATCGTCAGGAGGTACAACAGCACAATGACGGGGCGAACCTGAAACCAACCTAGAACAGCTTGCTTTGCTCCGCCATCGCCTGATCGATGGCCGTTTCCATGCGTTGAATTCTACGCTTCGTTTCCGCGATGTCAAAGCCGCCGACCTTCATCGACAGGAATTCGTGGGTGATATTCAGCGCCGCCATGATGGCGACGCGTTCGAGTCCGATAACCTTGCCGCGATCACGGATCTCCTGCATTTTGGCGTTCAGGTAGTCGACGGCCTCGAGCAGGCCTTTCTGCTCGTGTTCTGCACAAGCGACGCGAAACTCGCGCCCCATGATGTTGATCTGCAAACCCTTTGGGTCGGCGCTCATGTTTCCTCGACGGGAATCTGCTTGACGATCTGCTCGAGCCGGTCGCTCGCCAGGGCGATTTTTGCTTCGAGTTGCTTGTTGCGATGCAGGGACGAAGCCAGTTCCTGACGCAGCCGCTGCGTGTCATCGCGCAACCGCTCGTTGATTTCGACAAACTGCGCGAGTTTGTCCTCCAGCGCCTTGAGTTCGGCTTCCATGCGCGCACTATAGTGGGGAAAATCTCGCTGGGTCAACCGCTAACGCCGGGTTTTGAATGTAACTTGACATGTTCTGCGCAGGCTTGTGGTTAGGCCATCCAGCGTCCGTGGTGTGGGCTGGTAGCGTTTCGAGATCAGCTGCGGAAAATCATAATAAGTATTTGTTTTTAAACATTAAATTAGTTTTGCCCCGCTGCGTTTTCAATTGCACGGTGCGCTACAATCGGCGCTGTCCAGGACGAACCGCGACCGCAAGCGGATTGTCCCGGACGCGTTTCAGGTGCCGGCCCTTCCCGCCAGGGATGGCCGGTTAAACGGGAAACAGGTGCGGTCGCACGATTGAGTGATCCGGAGCGAGGATTGAGGGGCGCGAGTGGTTTTGCACTCAGTCCTCAATCCTCGCTCCTCGATCCTGCGCCAAAGCCTGTGCTGCCCCCGCAACGGTAAGCGATCGGCATTCGATTCACCGAATGCACTGCGTGTCATGCAGCCACTGTGTCGAAGCGGACATGGGAAGGCGGCGCGCCAGGTTCGCGAGCCCGGAGACCGGCCTGCGACGTCAGTCAGGAACAGTCGCGCAGGGCGGCCTACCGGATTACGCATGTCATGCAGCGCATGCCCCCATCCTTCCCGGTCAGCCCGGTCACGGCTATTCCTTTGTGTTGCACTTTGCGTGCGGCGGGCACGCGCAATCAAGGAATTCAGCATGGAGCGTTCTCATATCGCGGCGGCAGTGTGTTGTGCATTGGCCATTCCCGGTCATGCCGCCGATGCCCCCGTCCCGGCCGGCGCGCTTGCCCCGGTCGTCGTCACTGCCACCCGGTTCCCCGACGTCGCGCGCCAGTTTCCGATCGGCGTCACGGTAATTACCGAAGCCGACATTCGCAACAGCACCGCCATCACCGTGCCCGAGCTGTTGCGCATGCTGCCCGGCGTACAGACCCGCGACCTGTCGGGCTCGCCTAACCAGCAGGTGGATTTGCGCGGCTTCGGCATATTCGGCGACCAGAACACGCTGGTGCTGCTCGATGGCCAGCGCATCAGCGAGAATGAGCAGCTGACCGTGAACTGGTCATCGATCCCGCTCGACGCGATCGAGCGCATCGAGGTCATGCGCGGCAGCGGATCCGTGCTCTACGGCGCCGGCACCACCGGCGGCACGATCAACATCATTACCAAGAACCCGGCGGCGAATACGCGCGGGGGTTTCGCCGAAGGCGGCATCGGCAGCTATCGCACGCGCGAACTGCGCGCCGGCGCCAACATTGCCGGCGAGCGCACCGGGTTGCGCCTGACGGTGGCGCATCGCGAAAGCGACAACTATCGCGACAACAACAAGCTGCGCATCGACAGCGCGCAACTGGACTGGCGCTACACCGGCGACCGGGGCGCGCTGACGCTGAAAGGGGGCGCCGACGACCAGCGCACCGAATTGCCGGGATCGATCAGCGAAGCGCAGATCGCAGTGAACCGCAGACAGGCGGCCACGCCCGGGGACTTCAGCGCGATGCACGGTGGCTATCTGAATCTCGGCGGTACCCTGAGCCTTGGCGATGGTGAACTTGCCGCAAATCTTTCCTGGCGTGAAAAAGACACGGACTCGTCATTTTTTGTGGCGACGCCGTTTCGCAACAATATACAAACGCAGTCGCGCCAGTGGTTGTTCACGCCGCGCACCAAACTGCCTTATCGCTTCGGCGGCATGGACCACACGCTGGTGGCCGGCATCGATGTCGAGGACTGGGATTTCGAGGGCAACGCCGGCCCGTCCATCGTCGGCCGGCCCCAGGCGACGCAGCGCAGCGATGCGCTGTATGCGCAGCACACGACGACTTTTGCCGGCGGTACGGCGGTTGCGGCGGGAGTGCGCGGCCAGCGGGTGACCTATGGCGTGGCCGACCCGCTCAATGCCGCCGCCCGCGCCGAACTCAAGCGCAATCTCGATGCCTATGAACTGGCGGTGCGCCAGCCACTGGGGGGCATCTGGGCTGCCTACGGGAAAATCGGCAGCAGCTTCCGTGTGCCCAACGTCAACGACAACTACAGCCTGTTCACCGCGACAGTGACCCTGCTCGAGCCGCAGACTGCGCGTGACCGCGAACTGGGCCTGGAAGCCGTGCGCGGCAGTTCACGTTACCGGCTGGCGCTGTATGACATCGATCTGGAAAACGAAATCGTTTTCGATCCGGTGACCTTCACCAACCGCAATCTGCCACCGACGCGCCGCCGCGGTGTCGAAGCCGAGGCGCGCTGGCAGCCGGCAGCCGGCGTTGATCTGTCGGCGAGCTATACCTATGCCGAAGCCGAGTTCCGTGCCGGCAGTTTTGGCGGCATCGCGACCGCCGGCAATGATGTTCCGCTGGTGCCGCGCCATGCTGCCAGCCTCGGTGCGGGCTGGAAATTCATGCCGCGGGCGCGGCTCGATGCCGCGTTGCGGTACACCGGCGAACAACGTTACGACGGTGACGAGCTGAATGCGTTCGACCGGAAAATGCCGGCCTATACGGTCGTCGACCTGAAACTCGCCTACGACCAGCCTGACTGGCGGTTTACCGCCGGCGTGCAGAACCTGTTCAACAAGGCGTATTACTCGTACGGCGTGTACACCGGATTTCCGACCTATTCGGCGCTGCCGGCACCGGAGCGCATGGTTTTTGTGACGGCGCGATATACCTTCCGCTGATGCCGTTTGCGCAGCGCATGGTCCAGGGCCGCGCACAGCGCAGCTTTGTCTTTATTATCAAAAGTTTGCTATTGTTCGGGCCGTGCAATCGATGTCCAGTACAGCCCTTTATTTGCGACTGGTACGCCACGTGCGTCCGTACTGGCGCACGTTCGGCCTCGGCGTGCTCGGCATCATCGTCGTTGCCGCCACCGAACCCGCACTGCCGGCGCTGCTGAAGCCATTGCTCGACGGGGTATTCGTCGCCAAAGACGAAACGGTGATCCGCTGGACGCCGGTGTTGATTGTCGGCTTGTTCGTCGTGCGCGGTTTGGCCGAGTACGTGGCGCAGTTTGCGCTGTCATGGGTCGGCAACCGGCTGGTGATGGATCTGCGCGGCCTCATGTTCCACAAGCTGCTGACATTGCCGGCGCATTATTACGACGACCAGACTTCGGGCACGCTGATCTCCAAGCTGACCTTTGATGTCATGCAGGTCACCGCCGCGGCGACCAGCGTGCTGATGGCGATATTCAAGGAATCGCTGGTGATCGTCGGGCTGCTCGCGTGGATGCTGTGGCTCAACTGGAAACTGACGCTGCTTGCGCTGGTAATGGCGCCGGTGATCGTGCTGGTGGTGCGCACGATCAGCGTGCGCTTGCGCACGACCAGCCGTACGGTGCAGAGCCAGATGGGGGAAATGACCCAGGTCATTCAGGAAACCATCGAGGGCCATCGTGTCGTCAAGCTGTTTGGCGGGCAGGACTACGAGCAGAAGCGTTTTGATACCCAGGCCAACAATGTCCGGCGTCAATTGATGCGGCAGATTGCGGCCACCGCGGCGAATGTGCCCATCGTGCAGCTTGTGGCCGCACTGGCGCTGGCGACGATTGTCTACCTCGCGACGCAGCAGTCCAATGCCGACCAGATCACGGTCGGCGGTTTCGTGTCCTTCATTGCCGCGATGCTGATGTTGACCGCGCCGCTGAAGCGCGTCACCAGCGTCAATGAACCGTTGCAGCGCGGCCTTGCCGCAGCGGAGAGCGTATTTGCGCTGATCGACCAGGCCAGCGAGCGCGATACCGGGACCATCGATCCGGGCCGCGTGCGCGGCGAGATCCGCTTCGAACAGGTGCGCTTTGCCTACGCTGCTGATGGCCGCCACGCACTGCAGGACATCGACCTGATCATCGCGCCGGGTGAAACCGTGGCGCTGGTCGGCGCCTCCGGCAGCGGGAAAACCACGCTGGCCAACCTGGTGCCGAGGTTCTACCAGCCTACAGGCGGTCGCATCCGGCTCGACGGGCAGGATATCGCCGGCCTCAAACTTGCTGCGCTGCGCGCCAACATCGCGCTGGTCAGTCAGGATGTCGTACTGTTCAACGACACGGTGGCGGCGAACATCGCCTATGGCACGATGAAACGCGCATCGCGTGCCGATATCGTCGCCGCCGCGGAAGCCGCGCACGCGATGGAATTCATCCGGCAGATGCCCGACGGGCTCGACACCATGGTCGGCGAGAACGGGGTCAAGCTCTCCGGCGGGCAGCGCCAGCGCCTGGCGATTGCCCGTGCGCTGCTGAAGAACGCGCCGGTGCTGATCCTCGACGAGGCCACTTCCGCCCTCGACACCGAGTCGGAGCGCCATGTGCAGGCGGCGCTGGAAGTGCTGATGCGCGGCCGCACGACCATCGTCATCGCGCACCGGCTGTCGACGGTCGAGCGTGCCAACCGGATTGTCGTGCTCGATCAGGGGCGTATCGTCGAAATCGGCTCGCACGGGGAACTGCTGGCGAGAGGCGGGAGCTACGCCAGGCTATATCAAATTCAGTTTGCGCACGATCCGGGCACGCCGCGCTGATCTGCGATGGACCCGACGCCGCAGCTCGAGCGCATCTATCTGATCAACGTCAGGTCGTTCACGGACCGGCTGGCGCATGCCGGCGCCGAACTGGCGCGCTTTGGTCTGAGTGCAGAGCCGGTGCATGAATGGGACGCCACCGACCTTACCGCGGAGATCGAATCGCGGTTTTTCAATCCCGGCGAGCTGTCGCCCGGACAGAAATCCTGCGCTCTCAAGCATGTCACCGCGTTGCAGCGCATCGTCGCGCGCGGCGAGCGGCATGCGCTGGTGCTGGAGGACGACGTGGTGCTGGCCGATGGTTTTGCCGAGGGGCTGGCAGCCGCGCTGGCCGAGTCGTCACGGCATCCGCAGCCACAGGTCATATTCATTGGCTGCGGCGGCAATTTCTATACGCCGCGCAGCCTGCGCAAGCCGGGGCAACGGCTGTATCCCGCCAGCCGTGGCCGGTTTGCCGATTCATACGTCATCGGCCACGATGCGGCGCACCTGCGGCTGGACTGGATCGCGCAGCACCGGATTTCATTGCCGATCGACAACCAGTTCGAAGTCATCGACCGCGAGACCGGCATCACGATGCTGTGGCTCGAAGCGCCGGTCGTCGAGCAGGGCAGCAAGCTCGGGCTGTTCACGACGACACTGGAAGCAGCGAAGCCGGACTGGCTGCAGCGCGTATTGTTCAAACTGGAAAAGTTCCGCCGCAAGTATGTCTATCAACTCTGGCGCTGATGCAGGCTCCTGGGGCGCGCGTTGCCTGAACGTCACCCGCATCATGGCCATTGCCGCCGCCGCCCTGGTGCCCGCTTCCACGGCTGCGGCCAGCGTGGCCGTCGTGCTGATGCTGGTGTCGTGGATCATTTCCGGTCGTGCCGTGGCTACGCTGCGCGCGGCAGCGGCCCAGCGCGTCGGGCAGGCGGTGCTCGTCTTCCTCGCGTTGCTGGCGGTCGACACGATATACAGTGTTGCCACCTGGGAGGATTCCTGGAGTTCACTGTGGTCGTGGCGCAAACTGGCGCTGGGATTGATCGTGCTGGGGCTGTTTGCCGAGGAGACATGGAAGTTGCGCCTGTTGCAGGCGTTCCTCGTGGTGTCGGCGGCCGGATCGGCGGCATCCTACGTCGGTTGGCTGGGACTCATTCCCTCCAAAACCGGCCACGCCGCGGGCGTGTATTTCACCAATCATGCAACGCAGGGCATCACGTTTGCGGTCGCCGTTCTGTGCTGCCTCGAGCTGGGACGTCACACAGGGCCGCGCCTGCGCCACCTGCTGCAGGCGGGGGCATTGCTGTTCGCGGTCAACGTGGTGTTCATCTCCACCTCGCGCAGCGCATACGCGGCATTGGTCTGCGTGGTGCTGGTCTGGAGTCTCGGCCGCGTGGGCTGGCGCCGGTTGCCGCTGGTGGCCGGTGCGGTGGCAGTGCTGGTGGCGATGGCTTTCGGCCTGTCATCGACGCTGCGCGATCGCGTCGAGCAGGGGATCGACGAGGTGCGCAATTACCAGTCCGCGCCGGAGGTGACTTCGGCCGGGATTCGCGTGGTGTTCTGGAAAAACAGTCTGGACCTGATTGCGGAGCGACCGCTGCTCGGCTACGGCACCGGGAGTTTTGCCAAGGCGTACGGCGACCGCTTTGTGATGCCCGAACTCGGCTGGCGCGGCTGGCCGGCCACCGATCCGCACAACCAATACCTGTTCATCGCCGTGGAGAACGGACTGGTCGGACTGGTGGCGTTTATTGCAATCCTGGTGGCCGCATTCCGCGAGGCCCGCGGTCCCGGTGCTTACCGGGGCATCGTCCGGGGGATGCTGCTGGCGTGGTGCGTGAGCAGCCTGTTCAACTCCCATTTCCGCACCTTCCCGGAAGGACATCTGATCTGGCTGATGGTTGGCGCGATGCTGGCGCGAGTGCCACGCAATGATTCGGCCGGATCGATTCAACCGGATTCATCCCGCGCACGTTCGCGATAAAACAGCGTGTAGCCCACCCAGTTGGCGAGGGCGTAGCCGTGCGCCGTCATGAAGCCGTGCAGGTCGCTGGCGAGGATATCCTCGAGCCTGGTCAGCAGCGATTCCACCAGTACGACAGCGGGCGCGTAACGCGCGAAATCCAGTCCCTGCAGCACGCGCAGATCAAATCCTTCGACATCGACCGACAACAGATCGATTTTCCGTCCCTGGTAGCGGGTAGCATCGATGATGGCCGTCAGGGTGGTCGTTGCGACCTGTGCATGCCGGTTGAAGCCGGGGCCCTGTCCGATCGACGGGTCCAGCGTGGCCCGGGTCGAATACCATTTGTCGGAATACACATCGAGCGTTTCCGCGCGATCAGACACTGCGGCGACCAGGCTGATGTCTCCCGGACGGCGCAACCGGAACGCGCTGATCTTGTCCGCGTCGAGGTCAATGTTGATGCCGCGCCAGCCCCTTCGGTACAGCGCATAGGTGTTTGACCCCTTGGTCGGGTGATAACAGCCCACATCGACAAAAAACCGTTGCTGGCGCCGCTTCGTGAACCAGTTCAGCAGGACGCAGTCTTCGCCAAACTGCGAGTAGTGATGCTCCCCTGACCGCGTCAGGAATGTCTTGCGCAGCAATTTTGCGCGGGAAAAGAGGGTCATGACAGGCTGCGACGAGGTTTCATTTTGCACATGGTCATGGATTGTGCCGGGTTGACCCACTCAACGCGTGGCCTTTCAACAAATCGATGACCGACTGCGCAGGAATGGCCTGCAGGCAGTCGCTGCTGCTGTCGACATGCCGCTCGCAGCCCTCGTGACCGCAGGGTGCACAGGCGGCCCGGCCCTGGATCAGCTGCACATTGCCATTGCGTTGATCGCCCAATCGTCGCCACGGGTTCGTGGCTGCAGGATGGCCATGCGGCCACGGCCCCCATTTGACCGGATCCGACGGCCCGAACAAGGCGATCGTCGGCACGCCGGCTGCCGCCGCCATATGGGTGATCGCGGTGTCCGGCCCAACAAAAAACCCGGCCCGTGCCAGCAGCGCCGCGATGCCGCCTAACGTGAGTTGCCCGCAGAGATTCAGCGCGGACTCGGGCAGTTGCCGCGCAATGGCATCGACATAGGCGCGCTCGTCGGCGTCTGCGCCGCCGGTCAGCGCGACGCGAAAGCCGTTGTCGATCAACCAGCGTGCGACCGCGACCCAGCCCTGTTCGTGCCACATCTTGTAGCGGAACCTGGGGTACGGATGCAGCACGGCCAAGGGCGTGCAAGCGTTGCCGAGCAGCGCATCGACTGCGGCTGCGTCCTCGGCGCGCCATGAAATCACCACTTCGGGCAGGGCCGGCACGCCCAGCGCTTCCGCCAGCGCCAGGTGCGCGCGCACCGTATGCGTGTTGATCGGGTCGAACGGCACCCATTGATCGAGCAGCATTTGTTTCCAGCGCTGTTCCGGCCGGTCGATGACCAGCCCGCTGCTGCGCCGGCCAGCGAGCCACGCATACAGCGTGGGCCGGTCACCGGGCACCAGCGACAGCGCGAGGTCGTAGCGACGGAACAGACGGGCGAGCAGCATTGCATGGGTCGTGAAGTCCGGGCGTGCCGGCACCGTGTGCACGTGATCGAGATCGGGGTTGCCGAGCAGTACCCCCTGCGTGCCGGTGAAAACCAGCGCATCGATGCGCGCGGCGGGCCATGCCCGCTTCAGCGAGCGGATCAGCGGTGTCGCCAGCAGCACGTCACCAATGCGGCGGGTGACGACTACGATGACCCGTTGCGGCGGCTGCTTCATGGCCGAACCGGGCAAGGCTTTGCTCATGTGTATTGACTGAGCCCGAGCCGGGCCTCGATACGGGATGAAGCCAGCAGTTCATCGAGGCGGAGCCGGTTCTCGGGGAGTAGGCTGCGGTCATTCTCGCGGTGCCAGAGGTGCAGCACGGGCGCGGCGAAGCGCGCGTTCTTGTGTCTGATGCCGGCGTGCAGCAGGCGGATCACCAGGTCCGAATCCTCCAGCCCCCATCCCGAGTACGATTCGTCCAACCCGTTGACACGCACCAGATCGGCGCGCCACGCCGACAGGTTGCAGGTCTTGGCGCCTTCCCAGCGCTGCGGTGCGCTGTGGCGCCACGCGCCATCGCCCAAAGCCAGCAGGGGCAGCCAGCGGTTGATGCCGCCGGTGCAGCGCGCGGCCAGCCAGCGCA
>Ga0105107_10001633_pt1 | contig 14606 bp, 18 predicted proteins | sample PPLLaktember2015_6_FD_79335 | JGI IMG/M metagenome (GOLD analysis project Ga0105107, IMG submission 79335) | Freshwater sediment microbial communities from Prairie Pothole Lake near Jamestown, North Dakota, USA - PPLs Lake P8 Core (1) Depth... | ecosystem: Environmental > Aquatic > Freshwater >...
CGAGGTGCATTGCCAGCAGAAGCAGCAGCCCAACCTTAACGGACCTGATTTCCATTCGAACTAATGGCTCCTTGTGCCATGGACCTGCCGCACTCCTGATGACAGAATGACCGCGTAACTCCCACCGCACCAGTGCGCAGGTCATCGACGCGCGGGACTCTTCGATCTGGCCGCCCCGGAGCACAATGTCGTAAGCGGCCATAACTTCGAGGTGAAACCTGGTCCGACGGGACGCCGTATGGTCTGTCAGAACCCCAAAGGAGCCCTGACTATGTCGATCATGAGTTCCAAGCTGGTCACCGGCGGTATCCTTGCCGTCATCGGTCTCATCACGTTGAAAGTAATCATGTTCGTGATTGGTGGGACCGTGGCGATCTTCGCACTGCTGCTGAAGTTGCTGCCCATCGTCCTCGTGGTGTGGCTGGTCTGGCGGCTCGTCAAGAACCTGGGCCGGCCGGCCAACTCCGAAAGCTGAGCGGTGGCGGCACCGCCCTTGCACTGGATACGGCCGACAAACGAGCCCGCGCTGTCAGAGCGGGCGTGACCCGCACAGTCGAGGGGACTATGGAATTCCTGTGGATGATCGTGATCGGCGCGATCGTTGGTGTGGCGGCGAAGTTCATCATGCCGGGCAAGGATCCGGGCGGCATCATCGTAACGATTATTCTCGGTATTCTCGGCGGGATCGTGGGCGGCTGGCTGTTCGGGGTGCTGGGGCTGGGTGGCGGTGGGTTGATGGGGTTCGTGGGCGCCGTGATCGGCGCCATCCTCCTGCTTTGGATCTACCGGATGGTGGTGGGCCGGCGGGCGCATACGCCCTGATCAACGGATACTGGCATGGGCCGGCAACGGCCGGTGCCAGCAGCGACACGGCCCCGCGGCTCCAGCCGTGGGGCCGTGTCGCATCGCCGGGCGCCCGTTCGTTCCTTACAATGACGGAGTGTCTCATTCTACCTTCGAGAAAGCCGGGCATGCGCCGATTGACCTTGCTGCTGAGTCTGCTGGCGGTTGCGTGCAACGACCCCATGGACCTGGATGACCGCTGGGCTGACCCGGAGAAGATCACGTTTGCCGAAGGCCTGCACGTTGACCTGACGCTAATGACGCTTACGGAGTCGGGCCTGTACTGGCAGGACCTGGCAATGGGTGAGGGTGACACGGTGAAGGTCGGCGAAAACGTCCGCGTACACTATACAGCCTGGCTGCCGGACGGTGCCGAGGTGGCGAGCACCCGTGGTGGCGAGCCGTTCCAGTTCCCCCTCGGCTACGGCCTGGCGATCCGCGGGCTCGACGAAGGGATTGTGGGGATGAGGATCGGCGGTGTCCGGCGGCTGGTGATTCCTCCGGCGCTGGCCTACGGTAGCAGGGGCCGCAAGGACTGCGACGAGTTGAACGTATGCGTGCAGCTCGTGCCCCCACTCACCACGCTGGTGTACGAGATCGAGCGGCGGCCGCCACTCGCGCAGTAGCTGTCTTACACGGCCACTCGCGCGGCCGGGCGTCTCTCAGAACTCCCCCACGAAGCCAATCTCCGGCTCCAGCTGGTAACCCAGTTCCCGCAGCACCGTGGCCTGGGCCAGCTCGATCAGTCCCCGCACATCGGCCGCCGTCGCGCCGCCCAGGTTGACAATGATGTTGGCATGCCTGGGAAAGATCTGGGCGTTGCCCAGGATGTAACCCTTGAGACCGCACTGGTCGATCAGCCGCCCGGCCCCCACCCCCTCCAGTTTCTTGAAGATCGAGCCCGCGCAGGGGTAGAGCCACAGGTCCGGGTGCCGCTCGGCGCGCCACTCCAGGTTGGCGCGCATCACCGCGCGGAGTTCGGCGCGGTTGCCGGGCTGCAGCCGGAACGTGGTGGAAAGCACGATGTCGCGGGTGTCGTGCAGTGCGCTGTAGTCGTAGCCAAAGCGCAGCTCCTCGCGGGAGGCGCGCCGCAGTTCACCGCAGCGCGAGAGCAGCTCGCACTCCTCCACTGCTTCCTCGATGAAGCAGGTGCGCTCACGAGCGGGCGGCGGTGAGAGGAAGTGGAGGTTCTGCCAGATCGCCCCACCGACCGTGCTGGGAATGCCCACATAGTGATGGAGCCCGCCCAGCCCCTGCTCGACGGTCGCCACGATGAGATCCGGGAAGACGGCGACGCCACCGCCCGCACGCACCCGTCCTCCGCCGAGGAACTCGACGCCACCGATCTCGCAGCGCACGGTCAGGCCGCGCACGCCGCGGTCGCCGACCAGGATGTTGGCGCCGGAGCCGAGCAGGAAGCTAGGGATCTCCAGCTCGTGTGCGGTGCGGATCACCCGCACCATGTCAGCCGCGGTACGCGCCCGGAACAGCAGGTCGGCCGGACCACCAATGCGGAAGGTGGTGAGCGGTGCGAGGGGAACCGCGCGCTCCAGGCGCGCGCCGAGGGCGCGCTCGAGCCGGGTAATAGTGGCTTCGTCCAGGGTCAGTCTCCCTTGCGCAAGGGGGCGCGCTTCCGGCGGAAGCGCGCCCCCCTTGGTGCGCCGTGACCAGCAGGTCTACCCGATGTGCTTGTTCACGTAACGAGTCATCTCGAACATCGAGACCTGCTTCTTGCCATCGAAGACCTTCTTCAGGTTCTCGTCGGCGTTGATCATCCGGCGCTGCTTCTGGTCCTGCAGGCCGTTCTGTTTGATGTACGCCCAGATCTTCTTGGTGATCTCAGTCCGCGGCATCGGCTGCGTGCCCACTACGGCCGCCAGCGCTGCGTCCGGCGTCATGGCCTTCATGAAGGCGGGATTCGGCGTGCGCTTCGTCGCCTTCTTCGGAGCAGCCTTCTTCGCTGCCTTCTTCGGAGCGGCCTTCTTGGCGACCTTCTTCGCCGCCTTCTTGGCCGGAGCCTTCTTCGCAGCGCGCTTGGCCGGCGCCTTCTTGGCGGCCTTCTTCGCTGCCTTCTTGGCCGGCGCCTTCTTCGCCGCCGGCTTCTTTGCGGACTTCTTTGCCTTGGCCATACGGGTCTCCGTCAAAGGTTGTTCTCGAGCGCGGCTAGGCGTAGCACCTCTCCGGTGCGCAACATTATGGAGCGGTTCTCGCCCTTGCGCAATGAACTTATTGCGGAAAAAACCGCTTCGTTCATAGAGGGAAAACGTGCACTCCTCGCGCGCTGGCACGTTGTTCGCCGCACGGCTGCGGCGGGCCGGGGCCGCGGGCGGCGCGGCGGCCCGTGACCTGTCAACGGAGGGGGAGTGATGCGAGTCCTGGCGGTGGTGATAGCGGTACAGCTGGTCGGCTGTACGTCCAGCCGGCCCGTGGTGGTGAGCAGTGGTGCGGCCGCAGTGGCGGGGGCACACGCGGACGTGCGGGACGCTGCGGGGACTCCGCTGGGGCGGCTGGCGTTCGCGCCGACCGCGACCGGAGTCCGGATCCACGGCGTCCTGCAGGGGTTGCCGCCCGGCACGCACGGGCTGCACGTGCACGCTGTCGGAGAGTGCGTCGCGCCGTTTACGTCGGCGGGTCCGCACTTCAACCCGAGCAACGTGCCGCACGGCCTGGCCACCCCGCAGGGCGGGCATGCGGGTGACCTGCCGAACATCGTGGTGGGGTCGGACGGGCGGGTGGTGGTTGACGTTTCCGGGCGCGCCACGCTCGAGGGGGCGAACACACTGCTGGATGCGGATGGCGCCGCCATCGTGGTGCACGCGGCAGCGGATGACGAGCGTACGGATCCGGCCGGCAATGCCGGCGCCCGCATAGCCTGTGGCGTGATTACCCGCTGATCGCGTAGGCCAGCTCGGAGCCGAGGCGGACCTCGTCACCGGCGTCGAGGTCCGCACGCAGCCGCACGCCGGGCTCGAACAGCAGGATCACCGTCGAGCCCAGGTGGAATGCCATCAGCTCCTCGCCCTTCGAGAAGGCGGGCGGGGGCTGGTACGTGCGCTCAGCTCCGCGCGCCCCGCGGCGGTTGCTCGCCCAGCCGGGGGCGCCCCAGTCATCGTCGAAGACCGCCGAGATCCGCCCGACGTTGTACGCGCCAACGGCCACCACCGCGATCAGGCCCAGGGGACCGTCGAGGTAGGCTATCAATCGTTCATTGCGCGGGAAGAGGTCCGTGACGTGCTGCACGGCCGCCTCGTTCACCGGCCAGAGCGCGCCCGGCACATGCCTGGCTCGCACCACGCTGCCGGCCGTGGGTGTGTGGATGCGGTGGTAGTGTCGAGGACTGAGGTAAAGCGTGATGAAGCTCCCGGCATGATAGCGCGCCGCGAGCGTTTCATCCCCCAGCAGGGCGCCCACGGAGTAGTCTCGCCCCTTGGCCTGTAGCGCCCGCCCCGCACCGATGCCCCCGAACTGGCCCAGCACACCATCCACCGGCGAGACTGCGCTGTCGGGGGCGGGAGCCACCGGGCGAACGCCGGGGCGCAGCCGCCGGACGAAGAACGAGTTGATCGACGGGTACTCGGCGAGCGGCAACTCGGCTTCCGCGACGTCTATGCCGAGCGCTCGCGCCACGGTGGCGAGCACGGGCTGGCGCAGGCGAGGTGGGAGCGGCACGTCGGCGAGCTGGCCCAGGCCGCGACTCATGGTGGCCTGGGGCAGGAAGCGCATGAGGGCGAGGATGGCCCGCCAGCTGCGGCTGGGCAGCTCCGGCGAGACCACAGGTACGCTCACCCTGCTCCCGGCCCCGGTGGTGGCTCGGGGCGAGACTTGCCGGCCTGCAGCTGAAGGTAGAAGTCGCGCTCCTCGACCAGCCGATCGAGCGAGCGCTCGAGGCGGGTGAACCGGTCGTCCAGCGTGTTCAGCCGCGCCTCCAGCTCGGGGGGGCGGGCGGGTTCCACTCGCCGCTGCTCCTGCAGCTTGAGGACCGCACCAATGATGGGCTGGACGATCACCCGGCCGGCCACCGCAATGGCGCCTATGCCGAGTGCCATGATGGGTATCAGTTCTCCTGGTATTGCCACGCTCATAGCCTCCGCGTCCCCCGCCCTGGCGGCGGCAGTGACGGCTCAGTCGCTGTTCTCATCAGGACCGCTCAGGTGCAGGACGCGGCGGGGCCGGGCCTGGGGCGGATCGCCGTAGGCGGCGATGGCGCGCAGCAGATCGCCCCGCGCGATCACCAGCTCGCACAGCTTGTAGGGCGCGCGGTCGTCATCGAGCGTCATGACGTCGACGTGCACGAGGTCGTCATCGCCCATGGCGTCGAACTGCTCGCGCGGCGTCAGCTGGAGCCACCGCTCGCTGACGTGACAGCGAACCCGGAATGGGTCTGGGGCCGCCGCCTTGCGTCTCACCGGATGCGTACCGCGGTGCCGTTGCAGCTCACCATTAACATCCCCCCACCCTGGCCGACCTGCAACGTCTCATAATCCAGGTCCACCGAGATGATGGCATTGGCCCCCAGCGCTGCCGCCTCGTTCTCCATTTCCTGGAGGGCTATCTCCTTCGCCCGGCGCAGCTCCTGCTCGTATGCCGCACTGCGGCCGCCCACGATGTCGCGGATCCCGGCAAACAGGTCCTTGAAGATGTTCGCGCCCAGGATGGCCTCGCCACTCACCATGCCGTAGACCTCGACCACGTCCTTTCCCGGGACGGTCGGAGTCGTCAGTATCAGCATCGCCTCCCCTTTCCATGCGAGTGCTTCTCGCTACCCGATGACCACCTCACCGCGCAGCACCCCGCCGCGCGTGGACTCCAGCTGTAGTTCTGCCTCGACCGGCTCGCTGACACCGTAAGTGCGCACCCGGAACCTCACACTTCGCGTCTCGCCGGGCTCAGTCCAGCCGGCGCGCACAGTGCTGCTCCCCCGGGCACCGCCACCGTCCTCGCTCCGCCGGGTGCCCGCTCGCGGCCTTGCATCGTCAATGATGCGCGCCCGGGGCCGCTCCCCGGAAGTGAGTTCCCGCGGCAGCGTCAGCGTCACCGCATCCTCCTGCACGATCTTCACCAGCTGCGCCTGCCGCAAAGCGGTGGGGAGCCGCCCGGCATTCTTCCACGTGACCGTGACCTCCCAGGTTACGCTGTCGCCGGCCGCCGCTACCCGCCGCGTACGGGTCCCGCCCCACTCCAGCAGCGGCAGGTTCATGGCCAGCTCCAGGTTGAACCTGGCCTGGTTCCCCGCCACCTGCTCGAGTACGCGCGGCGGTCCGTTCTGGGAGAAGAACTTGGGGTGGAACCCGCCCACTTCCACGTCACCCAGCGTGGGGTGCCGCAGCGGTCGCCATTCCAGGAATCCCTCGCCGCCGTTCTCGCGATCATCCCAAAGGAGTGCGTCCAGCTGGTCGCGCTCGCCATCGCCGTTCTCGTCGCGGAAGACGCCGCCGTTCCAGAGCTCGTCACCGTACCAGATCGCGCCGAAGTACCAGTAACCGAAGTCGGGACCGTGGCCGAAGAGGGGGGTGCCCGAGGTCGGCTCGTCCTGACCACGCGTCGCATACGTCCAGTACACGTCCCCCGCCCAAGGATACCCGGTGTGGCGGATACCGATCGTGTCGAAGCGCTGGTAATGACGCAGGTCCTCCGGGTACATGCGCTCCTCGCTGCGCGAAGTCGAGGGCGGGCGGAGGTGCATGGGGACGCGGGTATCCATGGAGTTGACCACGGACACGTTCGGGTGCTCCAGCAACCACAGCACGACCGCGCGGGTCTCCGGCTCGCTCAGTGGGAACTCGCCCGCGCCACCCTGGGTCCAGCCTCGGCCGGTGCGATCCAGCCCGGGCAGCGGGCGCCAGTTCTCCGGGTAGTTGCGGTGCAGGTCGAGCCCGCCAATGCCGTCCTCGTTCACGCGGCCGTCGCCGTCGTTGTCGATGCCCTCGCTCATCACCCTGTAGACCGCCTCCTCGCCGGCCCTCGCCGCCCGCAGCAGGCGCCCGCTCGGATCGCGCGGATCCACCACCATGTTCGGCCGGACCGTATCAGCTCCCTGCATGGTGGGCCGCCACCGGACCTGGTACAGCACCCCGTCGCCATCAAGGTCCTCGGCCTCGTCCTCGTCGAGCAGGCCATCGCCGTCATTGTCGATGGGGCGCACCGTACTCCGGTTCGCGACGGCCGTGTTCAGGTACAGACTCCCGCCATCGGGGTTGTTCTGCGGCCGCAGGTAGATCGCCCGGGTATCCAGCAGGCGCGTGATCGCACTGTCCTGGCCGTACCCCTCGATCAGGTGCCGAGCCAGCCAGAGCACGGACTCACTGCCGGATATTTCACCGCTGTGGCGACCACCCTCGAAGTACGCCGCCGGCTTGTCCGCCGCCTCGCCAGTCTTGCGGTTGGTGACCGTGAGCTGCAGGATCGGCCGCCCCTCGTAGCTGCGCCCCACCTCGTAAAGCTCCACCAGGTCGGGGTAACGATCTGCCCATCGCCGCAGCCACTCGTACATCACTTCCGCGCTGTGATACCGGTCGAAACTCAACCGCTCCCCCGCCTGGTACTCTACCTGGGGATGACGAACCCTGGGAAAGTGGCTCACGCCATGACGCTCGGGCTGGAGCCGGTAGTATGCCGAATCACCCGGACGCGACGGCGGCGTCTCCTGGGCGTGGAGTATCGTCGAAAGGGGCGCGAGCAGCAGCAGTGCCATGCTGATGGGAGGGAATCGGCGTGGCCGATCCGAACGTCGCACCGGGCCTGCGGCCGACGGCAGCTTCACTGGGGCCTCCCCTGTGCCAGACTGGGTTTTGGGATGGGTCGAGGTGAGGTAGCGAGCGCGCCCGACAGTGTCAAGCTGTGCCGGGCGCAGTCGCACGCCTTCAGCCACTGGTGTCGGGCGCCTTGAGCTGCCGCTGGAATTCGGCCTCCTCGAGGAGGCGCGACACCTCGTCGCGCATGCCGCCGAGCCCATGCACCTCCTGCTCCAGCAGCGATACCCGCCGCTCCAGCATGTCGACCACCTGCCGGTCCGCGTTCCCTTGCCGCAGCTTTGCGAGCGACTCCGTGATCGGCTTGATGGCGAAACGCGCAGTGAGCCCCGTGATTGGTATGAGGACGACGAGCATGCCCATCACGATGCCGAGGACAGCATTGAGATCAACCGGCAAGACTTCCATGTGCAGCCTCCAATGGTGAGGTAGTTCCACGACCTGCAGCGCGCACGCCGGCGCTGGCCCAGACTGGCGCACCCGACCGGGCACCCTCTTTACGATCGGCGCCGCCCTCAGGCTTCAGCCAGGGCGCGCGTCGTCTCCTGACCAGCCGCCACCCAACCATCCAGCCCACCGCCCAGGTTGTGCACGTTCCGGAAGCCGTTGGCCACGAGCATGCTCGCAGCGATCGCCGAACGAGAGCCCGACTTGCAGTATACCAGCAGTGCCCGGTCCCGCGGCAGGTCAGCCAGGTGTTCGGTTAGCTCGCCCAGCGGCACGTGACGGTGCGCTGCGCCGGGTGGGGTGACGACATGGCCCTGCTCCCACTCGCTGCGTCCTCGCACATCCAGCATCAGACTCGGCTGCTGGCGCAGCAGTGACCGGCCGGCGGCAGCATCGAGCTCGGGCAGGACGTCGAGCACGAGGCCCTGTGCCCGGCAATCCGCCAGGGACCCCTCGTCAAAATACCCGCGCACCCGGTCCAGCCCGATCAGCGCCAGGTCCCGAACCGCCTCCGACAGCCCCTCACCTGCGGACGATACCAGGAGGAAATAGTCACGGTCGTACGGCACCACCGAGCCCGCGTACGTCGTGAAAGAGCGGCTCAACGGGATGTTAAGCGAGCCGGGAACGTGACCCTGGCGAAATGCGGCCCACGGCCTCACGTCCAACACCAACGCCCCGGAACTCGCGATGCCAGCCAGCTCGGCGCCCGGCCGCCGCTCGGGGCGAGGGAAGTGGCCAAGCACACGCGGGCCGTCCCGGTTCACCCGCTTCATCTCGGCAAAGTAGGGCGGTGGCTCCGGTTGACCCGCGAGCACCGCCTCGACGAACTCCGCTTCGCTGGTGGCCGCCAGCCCCCAGTTGAAGAGCCGCTCGTAGCCAAGCGTGCTCTGCGCCACCGCCCCCAGCGCCTTGCCGCATGCCGAACCGGCGCCGTGCCCCGGCCACAGCTGCAGCCAGTCAGGCAGCTCCTTGAACCGCTGCAACGACCGGTACAGCAAACGGGCGCTCCCTGCCATCGTGCCGGTCTCTCCAGCAGCCCGCTCCAGCAGGTCGGGACGACCAACGTCGCCAACGAAGACGAAGTCACCGGTGAACACGCCCATCGGTCGGTCCGCTGCCGCCGTGTCCGTCACCATGAAGCAAATATGCTCAGGCGTGTGTCCAGGCGTGTGCAGCACCTGCACCAGCACATTGCCGACCCGGAACTCCGATCCACCGTGCACCAGCACCGTGTCCAGCTCGCCCGCAAAACGGTAACGCCAGTCCGGGCCTCCCTCCCCCGAGAGATAGACCCGCGCTCCCGTCCGCCCTGCCAATTCCCGAACGCCCGAGACGAAATCCGCGTGGATGTGCGTTTCCGTTACATGGCTGATTCGCAACTGCTCCCCCGCCGCCGCCGCCAGGTACTGCTCCACGTCCCGGTTCGGGTCCACCACCAGTGCCTCACCCGTCGCAGCGCACCCCACCAGCCAGCTGGCCTGCGCCAGGTTCTCGTCATACAGCCGCTTGATCAGCATGCAGCCTCCGCAGCAGGCTTGTATTACCTTATGGGTATAAAGTATATTGCTGCAACCAGACTTCTCCCGCCAGCACCGTGCCCATGCTCAGAGAATACACACCCGAACTGCTCGACCTGATCGCCAGCCGCTTCAAGATCCTGGCGGAGCCCATGCGGCTGCGGATCCTCATCGCCCTGAAGGAGGGCGAGCTGACGGTTTCCGAGCTGGTGGACGAGACGGGCGCTGGTCAGGCGAACGTGTCCAAGCACCTGGGTCTGCTGCACCGGAACCGACTGGTGGATCGTCGCAAGGACGGATTGAACGTGTACTACCGGATCACGGACGAGGGCATCTTCCGTCTTTGCGACCTGGTGTGCGGCAGCCTGGAGCGCGAGGTAGAGGAGCGCCGCCGGGCGTTGCACGGCTGACGAAGGCCTGCCGTTAGCGCTGCATCCCCTCCCCCAGCTCGACCTCGGCGGCGATGAAGCCGAGGTGGTCCCAATGCGACGTCTGCACGATGCTGCGCAGCAGTTCCCGCGCGCGCGCTCTCTGACCAGTGTACAGGAACCAGTTGGCGAGCGCGTAGCCGGAGTGCGCGGGCTTTGCGGCATCGTGGTTCTCGCCGACCACTGCTTCCGGCTGGACCTCACCCTGGTAGAGGCGAATCCGCTGGCGCCATTCCGGGTCGTAGGTCATGCTCGGTTGCGTGGGAAGCTGGCGCAGCAGCTCGGCAGCCTCGCGGTCGAGTCCGAGCCTGCGGTAGGCCATGTATAGCCATTCGCTGGCGGCGAGGAACAGTTGGTGGTCGCGGGCCAGGCCGCGCGCGGTGCGCCAGTACGGCAGGGCGCGCTCGAAGTCGTGGCGCAGGTAATGGGCGAGGCCCAGGTAGAAGTAGATGCTGGCGTGGAGCGTGCCCTGCGGCATTCCGTTATTGGTGATTGCCGTGAGTTGATCGGGCTGGTCGGGCTGACCGGCGGTGAGGTCTGCTGCGACCTCGAGGTCGGCAATGGCCAGGTCGAACTGGCGGCTGGTGATGTAGCTCTGCGCGCGGTGACGGTAGTAGCGCGCATCGGCCGGGTGCAGGCGGATGCCGCGGGTGAACGTGGCGATGGCTTCGCGGTAATGTGCGGCGTCGGCGAGGCGTCGTCCGAGGGCGAGGAGCGCGCCGGGATCGGTCGGCTTGGCCCGGAATGCGGCCGCGGCGCTGTCTATCGCGGCCTGCAGGGTTTTCTCCTGCGCGGGTGGCAGCGGCGGCCGGTAGAGCGGCACGCCGAGCATGGACAGGGCTTCGGGGCGCCGCGCGGGGGCAACTGGTGTTTCAACTGGTGGTGAGGCGGCGGGAGCGGCACAGGCGAGGGAGCCCAGCAGGGCCAGGACGGCGACGGCCGGGTGGGGGGCAAAACGGGCCTGCGACCTGGGAACGAGCAGGGTGCGCTCCTTCAGCCTGGGCTTGGTCACAAACAGTGCGTCTGCGGGGCGACGAGCCGATAATGCCCGCGGCCGCAGGCACGCCGCAAGGGCCGGTACCCGGTATTGCCGAGGCAGTGCCGGGCCGGGTTCTTGTACGGGCAGCGGACTCGAGGAGGTGCCATGAAGGGCAGCGGGGAGCGAGGCGGGCGAGCGGCCCCGGGCGAACAGCTCGGCGAGTACCGTCGCAAGCGGAACTTCACCCGCACCGGTGAGCCCGCGGGTGGCAAGGTGCGCCCCGGCGCGCGGAGCCGACGGCTGCAGTTCGTGGTGCAGAAGCACGCCGCATCACATCTGCATTTCGACCTGCGGCTCGAGCTGGACGGGGTAATGAAGAGCTGGGCCGTACCGAAGGGGCCGAGCGCGGACCCGGCGGACAAGCGCCTGGCCATGCAGGTGGAAGACCACCCCATGGAGTACAACGCCTTCGAGGGCACCATCCCGAAGGGTGAGTACGGGGGTGGTACGGTAATGCTGTGGGATCGGGGGACCTACACCGCCGACGAGGCCCGCCCCCGGGATGACGTCGCCGGGGTGCTGCGCTCGGAGCACCGGGCGGGGAAGCTGAGTGTGACCTTTTTTGGGGAGCGGTTGCAGGGCTCGTGGGCGCTGGTGCGGACCGACCCGGGCCCGAAGCCCAAGTGGCTGTTGATCAAGCACCGCGACCAGCACGCCCGTCCCGGAAGTGACCTGGTGGCGGAGCACAGCACGTCGGTCGCGACCGGGCGCACCATGTCCGAGATTGCCGCCGAGCGCGACCGGGTCTGGCGCTCGAGCCGCGGCGGTGAGCGGGGCGGCGAGGAAGCGGGAGCGGGACCGGCGGCCCCCTCGGGCGACGTCATCCGTCCCATGCTGCCACAGCCGGTGCGAAAGCTGCCCGGCGAGCCCAGAGTCTACGAGGCCTGGCCGGGCGGCGAGCGAGTGCTGGCCTACGCCACCGCGGAGGCGTGCGCGCTGCTCGACGAGCGCGGCCGCGAGCGTGGCCACACCCACCCCGAGCTGGCGGCCGCGCTGGCCGGGCTGGCGGAGCGCACGGGGAGCGCTTTCGTGCTGGACGGAGAGCTCGCGGGTGCGGGCACGGCGATGCGACTGTACGTGCTCGACATCCTGTTGCGGGGCAGCGAGAGCCTGCTCGGCCGGCCCTGGAAAGAGCGTCGCGCGGAGCTGGAAGGGCTGTTCGCCCGGCGTCGAGTTGCGGGCGTCAAGCTGGTGCCGACCGGCGCGGATGCGGAGGCCCTGTTACGCCGCGCTGGGCGAGAAGGTTGGAGCGGGATCTTCGCGCGCGACCCCGAGGCGCCCTATCGACCGGGTAAGAGAACGGCGGAATGGCAGCGCATCGCCACGCCTGCCAGGTATCGCTAGACTGGAGCATGACTGAGCGGCCGGCCCGCGACCCTGTCGTGGTCGGGCGAATCGCGCTGGTGATCGCGATCGCCCTGTACCTCTCGCGTTACTTCCTTCAGGAGCGCGCCTGGACCTTGCTGGACGATGGCATCCTGGCCATCCACGAGGCCGGGCACGTCCTTTTCCAGCCATTTGGCGAGTTCCTGATGATGCTCGGGGGATCGCTGCTCCAGCTACTCGTGCCCGCAGCCTTCGTCGCGTACTTCCTCCGCCGCACCGATCGCTACGCCGCCGCCGTGGTGCTCTTCTGGCTGGCGGCGAGCCTCTTCAATCTCTCCGCCTACGTGGCCGACGCCCGGGCCGGAGAGCTGCCGCTGCTGAGCGGCAACCGCGCCGACCACGACTGGACCTGGCTGCTCATCCGCCTGGGAGCACTGGAGCACGACCTCCTGCTGGGTCGCGCGGTGCGGTTCCTCGCCACGCTCTGTTACCTCACCGCGCTGATCGGCGGCCTGCACTACGCCGGCTCGCTCAGAGCAGCAGCGCAGCCCCGCCCAGCACCAGGATCGCCACACCTGCCGCAGTCTTGACTGCTGCGGCCCACATGCGGCCGAGCAGTACGCCCCAGCCGACCCGGCCCGCACTGTCCATACTCCGAGTCTCGACCCAGGTAACCGCGCCAGCGCCCAGGAAGGAGCCGAGGAAGCCGGCCACGATCGAGCCTGCCACCGGCACCGGCAAGCCGATGACCACGCCCGCAATGCCACCGGCAATGGCGCCCCAGAACGCCCGGCGGGAGCCGCCGTAGCGCAGGCTGAGTTTTCGGACCAGCATGAACTCCACGATCTCCGCGATCCCCGCGAGCAGGGTGGCGGTGATGATGATCAGGGCGCCGACTTGACCGAAGTAGGCCGCTACGGCGAGCACCGCGATCATGATCCAGTTGCCCGGCAGGCCGAGGGGCGTGGCGAACAGGGCCGCAACCATGATGAGAATGGCCAGTGTGGTCATGGTTCAGGAGGTCCGGGCGCGTTCCAGGTCGACGTGGGGCTGGCCTGTGATCAGCCGGATGCCGCGCTGGTAAGTGAGGTATGCCCAAGCCCACTGCAGCATGACCAGCAGTCGGTTGCGAAATCCGATGAGGTAGGCGATGTGGACGAACACCCAGACCAGCCAGGCGGGCAGGCCGGAGAGCTGCAGCCGGCCGATAGCCGCCACGGCCGCGGCCCTGCCGATGGTCGCGAGGTTGCCCTTGTCGCGGTAGCGGAACGGCCGCCTGGACTCACCGCGCAGGTCGGCTCGGATCAGGTTGGCCACGTGCCGCCCCATCTGCATGGCGCCCTGTGCCACTCCCGGCACCGGAGTGCCATCCTCCTGCACCAGCAGCGCCAGGTCCCCAATCACGAACACTTCGGGGTGACCCGGGATCGAGCAGTCCGGCTGCACCCGCACCCGGCCGGCCCGGTCCGTTCCCACGCCCAGCGTGGCGCCCAGCGGGGAAGCGGCTACCCCCGCCGCCCAGAAGACATTGTTGGCCGGCACGTGCTCGTCCCCCAGCCACACCAGTCCCGGCTCGATGCCGGTGACGAATGACCCGGTCCGCACTTCGACCCCCAGCTTCTCCAGCTGGCGCCTGGCCTTGGCCGACAACTCGGGCGGGTAGGTGGGCAGCACCCGGTCGGCGCCTTCCAGCAGCAGGATGCGGGCGACCGACGTGTCGATGTTCCGGAAATCCTCGCGCAGCACACTGCGGGAGATCTCGGCCATGGCACCCGCCAGCTCTACGCCTGTCGGCCCGGCGCCCACGATCACGAAGGTGAGCAGGCGGCGCCGCGCCCCCGGGCCGGCCTCGCGCTCGGCGGCCTCGAAGGCGAGCAGAAAGCGGCGTCTCATCTCGGTGGCATCATCGATGGTCTTGAGGCCTGGCGCCCAGGTGGCCCACTCCCCGTGACCGAAGTAGGCGTGGGTGGCACCGGCTGCCAGCACGAGGTAGTCATATCCGACCGTGCCATCTCTCAGATGCACTACGCGCTGCTCCACGTCCACGGCCACCGCCTCTGCCAGCCACACCTGCACGTCAGGCCGGCGCCGGAGAATGGAGCGGATGGGACTGGCCACATCCGCCGGCGACAGCGCCGCAGTGGCGACCTGGTACAATAGCGGCTGGAAGAGGTGGAAGTTCTGTCGGTCGAGCAGCGTGATCCGTGTACCCGCGCCCTCGAGTGCCCGGGCACAGTAGAGCCCGCCGAACCCG
>Ga0105107_10001635_pt1 | contig 14600 bp, 12 predicted proteins | sample PPLLaktember2015_6_FD_79335 | JGI IMG/M metagenome (GOLD analysis project Ga0105107, IMG submission 79335) | Freshwater sediment microbial communities from Prairie Pothole Lake near Jamestown, North Dakota, USA - PPLs Lake P8 Core (1) Depth... | ecosystem: Environmental > Aquatic > Freshwater >...
AAAATGAAAAGACATGATTTGTCTCCTTTAAGCCTGGCCCGAAACCTTTGGAGCAGTCACTGATGGTCTACACCCCCAAGGCAATTTGAAAGACCGAGAGTCGCGGTAGCGCTTATCCTGCGCCGATTCCGTAATTCCCATATGGCGTTGCTTACGGCTAGGTTCTTTCTTTCTCCACTTTGGCTGCCTCTTCTTCTCGCATCTTTTTCTCCATTTTGGCCAGAAGTTCGGCTGTGCTCTTTCTCAGATCTTTAGTCCCCCCGGTTCTTTGAAATGCCAAGACCGCAATGACCAACGCCACGATAGCGATGATAAAATTCAAAATTTCCATGGTAAATCCACCTTTCTTTCCTCATCAGATAAGCTTCACTTCCCGTTACAGACCAAGCAGGGTGTACCTAAACTCCAAAACCACTTATCTTCCCGATTGGTAACGGATTATTCAATCTTCTCATGGATCGTGACAGTCTCTCGGTTGAGAGGGGACGAGACCAAGTGAGCGGCCGGCCCCCCTTCATTCCTAAGGCCTTGGCTAAGAGCCGTCCCTACATTTTGAGCTCCACGAGACGCCTAGCACACTCATCGGCAAGTCCGCTGTCGGCTTCCTTCTCGCCGGGCATTGTCGCCCAGCCCTGTTTTTGAACGAACTCCCCCCTCTTCCAGTAGTCCAGTTTCTTCATATCCATAAGGCTTGTTTCCTTGTTTGGATCTTGCATAAACTGTGCGATGGAAATCGGCGCTAGGCGCTCCATGACGGCGCTCGTGGCCATTGCTTTCGCCTTGATCTGCGCAGAGCCGCTGGTCACTACCCATCCTGCAGAGAAAATGACGATTAGGAGCACAATCGCGCCGACCGCGCTACCCCACAGAAACGGCCTGATGTGTTCTTTCTTCATAGTAGCGTTCTCCCTTAAACCTAAAAAGGTTAATCCTGTGAGAGCCTAAACTTCAAATAACAGGGTCCACTTCCCAAATTGAAAACCTGCTCTTTTAAGGGTTACTCGTGAAAGCACTGCTGAATCGCTTGAGTCGTGTTCTGTAATGAGATTGGTTGACGAAAGAAGATGAGGACATAGGGAGAGGGTAAGCGATCCAAAAAAAGAAAAGAACAACGCGAACAAAAATCGCTTGCTGCACCCCTGAGCTGCTATGAAGAAATCTTTTTTTCGCCGTGAGATCCCAAGCTCCTGATAGAACGTCCATGTCCTCTCGGGAGCTTGGCCAAGGAATTTAGGTAATTTTCCGCTACGAAGGGTCCTTCACGCAATTCAGATAGGTAGAGAATTCAAAATTCATCCCTTCGATGCTAACCTCATTTTGATGTTTAACTAAAGCCGTGGCAGTTATAAGGTGAGGTTAATGATTAAAAAGCCAACAGGCCCCTTTGGTTGCCGGCTTCTGAAGATGCCGTTATTCTCTCCGGGTGCAACTCTTTTTTCAGTTCAATTTGAGGCTGACCGGCAGAAAAGATGCACGTGCACTTTAGAAACCTTTTAAGCGCCCGGCCTCAAACTCCCTTTTTCTTGATCATGCCTTTTCGATACTTCAAGGCATAACAAGGTCATTTTGTGGGTGATGAAGTTGGATAGCGCTCAATCTGATTCTAAAATAGCCACGAATTATGCAAAAGCAATGGGGTACAGCTGATTACCTGAAAAGCCTGACAGGCATAACACGTCGCCAGGCGGATCAAATGCGATCCATTATCCGCCGAAGTCTGGGTTGATGAATTCCACCCGATCATTTGGAGAGACAGTCGTTGTGCTGTACTGCTTGGGAAAGACAAATCGGTTGTTATGCTCTACGATAAGCGCCGGGTCTTTTTCCTGGAAGTGCTCGATAAGAAAGGCAAGCGTCGCGCCCTCCGGAACTTCCTCCGTCATTCCATTGACGATGATGCGAATAGCCCCTTTCACCGACTCATCCTCCTTGAGGGCGTGCGCACAGGGGGCATTCAGGATCCTGTTCGACAAAGGTGCTTCGAAATCTCATTTCCACGCCGCGGAATGTGAGCAGCCTTCCCGCAAGCTTAGGAGGAAGACCCAACAGGATCCTGAGGGCTTCCATGCTCTGTATGGAGGCGATTACGCCTGCCGTGGGCCCGAGAGCAGGGAATTCCGTCTCGTTAGTCCTCGCCCGCTCCTGGGGAAATAGGCAGGCAAAACAGCCTGTTTTGCCTGGGATAAAGGTCGCTGCCATGCCGTTCCAGCCGCTGATGCCCCCATAGATGAAAGGAATTTGCTTTTTCAAAGAGACCCGGTTGAGCACATGGCGGGTTGCGATGTTGTCCGTTGCGTCGATGATGAGGGCACAACCCTTAGCTAAACCCAAGGCGTTTTCATCTCCTATGTTTACAATCGCAGTCTGAACGTGGCATGACGGATTTAAGCGAAGCAACTTCTCGGATGCCGACTCCACCTTTGGCCTGCCGAGATCGACGGTGCTGTGTAGGAGTTGCCGGTTGAGGTTTTCCAGCCCTACAGCGTCGCGATCGACAATGCGGAGATGCCCGACACCGGCGGCCGCCAGATAGTACGAGGAGATTGATCCCAGTCCACCTAGCCCGACGATCAAGACTCTTGCCTTCCCCAGCTTTTCCTGGCCCTCCTCACCGATTTCCGGCAATATCAGCTGTCGGCGGTAGCGGCGCTTCTGCTCTTCGGTTAGCAAGGGTCTACCCTTCATGATTCATCGGCAGGGTTTTTCCCTTTTGCCTGTTGTTTGGCTCTGAGAGCCATAAAAACCCGCTCCGGCGTCAGAGGAAGCTCCTGGAATCGAATGCCGGTGGCGTCGTAGACCGCGTTCAGAATCGCGGGGATGGTCGGCATAATGGCTCCCTCGCCCACCTCTTTCGCTCCAAAGGGCCCGTAGGGTTCATGGGATTCCACAATGATCGGCTCCACGTTGGGCATGTCCAAAGAGGTGGCGATCTTGTACTCCGCCAGATTGGGATTCAGAATGCGTCCCTTCTGGTCAAATTTAACCTCCTCCTGCAGCGCCTCCCCCAGACCCATGGAAAGGGAGCCCTGCATCTGCCCCTCCACAGAGGTCCGGTTTATAGCAAATCCGCAGTCGTGAGCGTCGGTCATTTTTTCGACGGTGATCTTGCCCGTCTCCATGTCCACGTTGACCTCGACGACCTGGGCGGAACATCCATAGGCCGGAGACGTGCCGACCGCGGCGCCCTTGTGAGTGCCCCCAAGCTCGGCAGGTTTGTATTTGCCTCTTCCGACGATCGTGCCTCTGGCGAGATAGGCGATGCGGGCGGCCTCCTGAAAGGTGAGGGGTTCGCGGCCTTTTGGAAGTCCCTGCCATCCCCTGTGCTCCTTGCTGTACCGCGTTCTGACGTGGCTGAAATCCACTCTTCCGTGCTTGAAGACGATAAGGCCGTCCTTAATATCCAGTTCGGAAATATCCACCTTCAGTTCCCGAGCCAGGACCCCCAGGATCTGCCTCCGCACGTCGACAGCCGCCTCCTTGACGGCATGTCCGGTCATCAGGGTCTGGCGGCTGGAATAGGCTCCTAGGTCAATCCCGAATTCCGTGTCTCCCGATGAGATTTTGACCGAGTCCAGCGGAATACCGATTGTCTCCGCCGCGATCATCGCAAAAGCCGTATCAGACCCCTGCCCGATCTCGGCCGATGCCGTGTAAACGTGGACGGTCCCTCCGTCCTCGCTGACGTGGATCGTCACCGTGGCATGGTAGGTGTCTGAACGGTAAATCGGAAATCCGGCGCCGGACACGAAGAACCCGCAGGCCATGCCGATCCCTTTGCCTTTCGGCAGCCTTCCTTTCTTCTCCTTCCAGCCTGAGCCGTCCCGCACCGCCTCGATGCACTCTCTCATCCCGAGGCTGTTCATCTTGAGATCATTGCAGCTCACATCGCCGGCTTCCATCATGTTCTTGAGGCGAAGTTCCACAGGATCCATCCCGATCTCTTCCGCTATCCGGTCGAGCTGCTGCTCCCAGGCAGCTCTAGCAATCACCCCTCCGTGTCCACGCTGGGCGCCGCATGCAGGCTTGTTGGTGTAGACACGATAGGCGTCGTACTTCATGTTCTGGAGACGATAGGGCCCTCCAAGAAGGGATCCCGCGTAGTAAATGGTGGCTATTCCAAAACTGCTGTAAGCTCCTCCTTCCAGATAGCATTCATTCTTGAGAGCCACCAGGGTCCCGTCCTTATTGACCCCTGTGGTCAAGGTGTGGACGAACTGGTGTCTGGCTCTGCCGTAGAGAAACACTTCCTCCCGGGTGAAATTCATCTTGACGGGCTTTCCCGTTTTCATGGACATGAGGCAGGCCGCCATTTCCATGGCATTGGCCGCGACCTTGGGACCGAATCCTCCGCCCACGTAAGGCTTGATCACGCGCAATTTCCCGATGGGAATGCCCAGCACCATGGCGATGGTCCTTTGCACATAGTGAGGGGACTGGGTGCTGCTGCGAAGGGTCAGGTTCCCATTCGCATCATATTCCGCTATGCATCCCTGAGGTTCAATGAACCCCCCGTCCTGACGTTTGCTCCTAAAGGTATCGGTTCGGACCACATCGCATTGAGCCAGAGCCGCCTCCACATCTCCGAACTCCTGGTGAACCTGGGCGCCGATGTTACCCCTGTACTCCTCGTGCACCAAAGGAGCTCCTTCGGCCAGCGCCTCTTCAATGCTCAGCACCGCAGGCAGTTCTTCATAATCCACCTTGATGAGGGACAAGGCTTCCATGGCCGTCTCCAGGTCGACGGCTGCCACGGCAGCCACCTCGTCTCCGATATATCGGACCTTATCATGGCAGAAAACCGTCTCATCGTATCGTGCCGGGCTCACGCCGTACTTGACCAGCCCGGCATCCTGGGACGTTACAACAGATTTAACGCCGGCCAGCTCCTTGGCCCGGGACGTGTCGATGTTGAGAATCCTGGCGTGCGCCAGGGAGCTGTGCAATATCGCGCCATAGAGCATTCCCGGAAGACGGATGTCGTCAATATACAGGGCGCGCCCTGCCGCCTTGTCCGGCGCATCCACCCTTGGAGCTCTTGAATTGACTACCGTGTACTCGCTCATCATCCCCCTCCTTCCTTATCCCTGCCCTCTCTCACCGACCGATTGAATGGCTTCAACGATTTTCTGGTATCCTGTGCACCGACAAAGATTTCCGGACAAGGCGGTCCGGATCTCCTCCTCGCCCGGTTTGGGGTTCTTCTGCAAAAGACTGCTTGCAGAGAGAATCATCCCCGGAGTACAAAAGCCGCACTGGATAGCCCCTTTTTCCACAAAGGCCCGCTGGAGGGGATGGAGCCCGCTGGGGCCAGCAAGGCCTTCGATCGTGAGAACCTCAGCGCCGTTCGCCTGAATTGCCAACACCAGGCAGGAGTTCACGGGTTTGCCGTTGAGGATCACTGTGCAGGAGCCACACTCGCCGAGATCACAACCCCTCTTGGTTCCCGTGAGTTCAAGATCATGGCGCAGGACATCGAGAAGGGTCCGGTTCGGTTCAACTGCAAGATCCCAGGCTCTGCCGTTGACTTTGATGTTGATCAGCGTCTTCATTTCCATCTCCTCCATTCACGCAATTTTGCTTCTTCGTATGCTTGTTTCAGGGCTCTCTTCGTAAGGACTTTCACCATTTCCCGGCGGTATTCGGCAGATCCCCTGAAGTCGTCGATCGGTTTGGCGTCTTTTGACGCAGCGTTTCCTGCTTTTTCAAAAAGCTCGTCATCAGGCTTGTCGCCCATGAGGACAGCCTCCGCAGAGGGAGAGCGGATGGGAATTGGCGCTACTGCGCCGAGGACGATCCTCGCTTCTTTGATGGGCCCGTTCGGTCCATCTAAAGCCAAGAAAGCCGCCACGTTGACGAGGGAGATTTCGAGAGCCTTCCGCACTCCGAGCTTCACATACCCGCCGCCTGAATAGGGCGGAGGCGCATTGAGGATGACGGCACAAAGGATTTCATCGGGTTCTCTCAACGTCTGGCCTGGGCCTTTGAAGAACTCATCCAAAGGGAGGGTTCTCTCGCTCTTCTCCTTCTTAAGCAGAATGCTCGCCCCATAGGCTATCAAAGACGGCGGCAGGTCTGCTGCCGGCCGCGCTGTGACGATGTTTCCTCCCACGGTAGCAAGATTTCTAATGAGAGGTGATCCCAGGGAGCCTGCACTCTGGCAAAGACCATTGAACTCGGCCTTGATCTCCTCGTGCTCATTTAACCCACCGGCCGTCACACATGCCCCCAGGGTCAAGGAGCCTTGCCCCCTTCTGACGCGTCTCAACTCCTCGATGCGGGAAAGAGATACGACATGCTTGGGCGCTGTCTTGCCCAATTTCATGTTGACCAAGAGATCCGTCCCGCCTGCGAGGACGGACGCCTCCCTCCCGATTTCCCCTAGGAGCCTTGTCGTTTCATCCACGGACCTAGGTTCATGATAGTTGAACTTGGGCAAAAGCATATTTCCAACTCCTTTCTTACCGGACCTTTGCTCTCACAGATTTGACGGTTTCGTAAAAAGTCGAAAATCGCCTTTCTCGTCATTCCGGCGAAAGCCGGAATCCGTATCTTCAACTCGTTATGAATTCTCTGGACCCCGGTTTTCACCGGGGTGACGACTTGTTACGAGTCCGTCAGACTTTGCTTATATCAAATTCTATCGCCTAAGGCACTACCTAACGGTCAATATATCAATGTCATCATATGTCGAAACTGACATATCAAGCGACTGGGAATTTGTCAAAAGGATCTTTGGCTTCCTAATGAAGTGAATATTGAAAGAACAGAGCCAGAAGGCGGCTCACTCAGAGGAAAAAATAAAGAGAACAAGAATCAGCACAAGAAAATCCATCATGCAGGATCATTGAACGGCCCAAAAAAGACATTATAGACCGTGCGTAAGGGAAAAAATCGGGTTTTCCATAAAAATACACCGGGTGGGGGTATGGCGAAGATGAAAAAACGTTTCGGGGCTATTCTGGTCGTGGCGGGGGTCGTTCTTGCCGTTTATGGATGCGCGAGCTACTTACCTGTACGTTCTCAAATGGTTTACGATAACCGCATCACCGTCCAGGGTTTGGTAAAAGATTGGCAAAACTATACCATTTATTTTACGGGACACGGCCGTGGTCACCCTTCCGCTGTCCTCTTCGAACCAAAGGACGACGATAGGGTTATCATCGCAGATCGGTGGTGGAAGGTGGAAACGTACGAGATATTGACAGACCTGGTCGATTCCATCCAAAGGCAACTTCCGATAGGTTACTACTATCCAAGGTTGCTTGAACTCCTGGGCCCGGGCAACCACCGGTATGGATATGTATTTACCTCCTGGGATCACGTGGTCGTGAAGCTTGTTGATGATCGCACCATGGTCGTCTATGATTTGCCACTTCCTCCCTATCTCGCGATTGATGGAGGGGATGGACTCCGTGAAAGGAGACCGCGGTGAGGAGCATGAAGGCCGTGGCGGCCTGAATAAGCCCCGCAACCACTATCGGTCCCGGCGCTGGCTTCTATTTCAGGTGCGCGAGTTGAAGCCACAACTTCCTGCTCTCTTATTTCGTTGACCCTGAAGGAGACTTCGAATAGTCTTCTCAGAAAAACTGGCTTCTTACCCCCTCATCTATGGACATCACCTCAACGCTCTTGACCATAGCTGGCCTGGGTATTTTTGAATCCATCACCAGCATCGACAACGCCATCATCAATGCCGAAATCCTGGCTACCATGCAGGTAAAGGCGAGGAGATGGTTCTTAACGTGGGGCATCCTCATCGCCGTCTTCGGTATAAGGGGCCTATTGCCGTGGCTGATCGTCTGGGTCATGGCGCCCGGGTTGAACCCGTGGCAGGCCCTGACTGCCACGTTTACCGGCGACACGGTAGCGCAGAAGGCCATTCAAGACAGTGCGCCGGTTCTGCTCATCGGCGGCGGGGTGTTTTTCGTCTTCCTCTTCTGCAACTGGCTTTTCCAGGAACCCAAGAAATTCGGACTGCCCGGGGAAGAATTCTTTGTGCGGCAAGGGGCGTGGTTTTATGCGGTGGTCTCGGTAGCCCTCATGCTCATTGTCTGGTTTGCGCTGAAAAAAGGACCCATGCTAGGTTTTGGTGCCGTGGTGGGATCGACGGCCTTTTTCATTACCCACGGGTTCAAGCGTTACGCCGAGACCCAGGAGAAACGTCTACTGCAAGCCCAGGCCAGCATGTCGGATATCGCGAAAATCATATACCTGGAGGTGATCGACTCCACCTTTTCGATCGACGGTGTGGTGGGTGCCTTTGCCTTCACGCTATCAGTGCCATTGATTCTGCTGGGCAACGGCATCGGCGCCATTGTCGTGCGGCAGCTCACAATATACAACCTGGATAAAATAAAGCGGTACGTCTATCTCAAGAACGGAGCCATGTACTCGGTGCTGGTGCTCGGGTTCGTGATGTTGGCCCCCGGCTACGGCATTCACATTCCTGAATGGTTGGCGCCGGTGTCGACCATGATCATTGTCGGCTATTTTCTCTGGAAGTCCTTCAAGCATGCCAAGAAGGCCGCATCCTGACCGTTTGCGGATTCGCCAGAGACTACTACACCCCCGTCCCGGGCTCAGCTGGACTGTTGGTTGCGGCCAAAGGCCCGCATTGGGTGAGCCGCATCGAAAGCATCAGTCGGCGCTTTCAACGGATGGGCCGGTTCGGATTTCGCGTCCGAACACCGCGAACCCAATGGTCCCAACGACACCAAAGAGGAAAGCCACGACGAAGTTTGTCTCAGGGCTGATTTGCCAGAGAAAGGCTCCGCCAAAGGCCGCCATGGAAACAAACACGTCGCGGATGAGATAATAGAGTCCGAACATCCCTGCCTTGCAGTTGTCCGGCGCCAGGTCCATGATCAAAGATTTGCGCGTCGGTTCGCCAAACTCCTTGAGCCCTCTCACAATGAAAGCCAGAACGAGCCACTCGAAGGACCGGCTGTAGATGAGCATCAGGGGGAAAAGACTGAAAAAACCGAAGGTGATCGTCACAAAGGGTTTCTTCATGCTGCGATCCGCCAGATAGGCCACCGGCACGTAAACGAGTACGGCCGTGGCCATTTCAATGGTGGTGAGAATACCGAATTGCAGGGCTGTAACCGGCTGCTCGATGGCCTTCATGCACCAGACCACTACGAAGGCATAGGGGATCTGCTCGCAGAAACGCACCAGGATATCGGTGACCAGCAGCCCCTTCATGGCCGGGTTCATCAGGCGGAACAGTTTAAGAGGGTTCTTCTCGGGCACAGGGCGGCAAGTCTCTTGTGCCGAGGGGCCGCCAGCAGGGTCGTTCTCGATCAAACGCTGCTGCAAAACCAAGGCGGCCGCCGCCATTGCAAAGGCCGCTGCAAAGGCAAAGCGAACCCCGTCGCGCTCGCCCCAAAGGCCGATAAAGAGACCGCCAAGAACAGGGCCAAGCGCCATGGGGATACGGCGCACCAGGGAATGCATGCTCACCCCCATGGTGCGCTTGTTCTGGGGCAAGACCCTGAACAGCAGACTCATCGTGGCGGGCAGGGATATGGCCGACCAGGATATGAAAAACACGGCACCTACCAACACGGCCTGCCAGGTAGGCACGACAATCACGACACCGAACCCGATCATGGCGACCAGGTTGAAGATCGCCAGCGCTCTTTTGGCGCCGATGCGATCGGACAGGTAACCGCCCGGGAAGGAGTAGAGGGCTGAAAGCAGGTTGTCCATGGCCCCCAAAAGTCCGATCGAAAGCACTCCACCTCCGAGAGCCATCAGGTAGATGGGCAGGAACCGTTCGGCCATGCGCTCCCCCATGTCCACTAGAATCACCATGATCAACAGACCGATGGTGCTCTTCTGCAAAGCAAGGAACACAGGGATATGGCCCATCTGGGCAAACCAGCTTCCGCTCACGAATAACCCCCTATCCGACGCTTGTTAGGGACACGATCGGATCGAAAGCGTCTGATCCGTATTGTCACAACTATACGGCGGTTGTCGCATTTGTAAATAGCCATTGTTCTGCCGGCGGTGAACATATTGTGTCTAGGCCTCGTGCCAGGAGTCTCGATCAGGGCAACCGTTCGGCGGAGTTCTGCCCACGGGGGCTCTTTGTTCTGGACATAGGAGCGCAAATTGCCTACCCTTTCAAGCATGGTATCGCATGCCCTGTCTTCCTCAGGAAGATGATTGAATCATAGGATCGGTCGCTGAAAGGGTTGCTTCCCAAGAGAGAAAACAAGGAGGAGTGGAATCACTGTGGAACGACTGAGGATGAGAAGAGTCAGGCAGCACCTTGCCAAGCCCAGAATCGACAATGTGCCTTCTGAGATTGCAGACCGTATGGCGACCGTTGCAGGCGCAGTGCGGCCGGGCATGAGGATTGCCGTCACGGCCGGGAGCCGGGGAATCACGGGCATCCCCCTGATTCTCCGAACGGTCGTGAACGTTCTCCGCGACCTGGGTGCCGATCCCTTCATTGTGTCCGCCATGGGAAGCCATGGCGGCGGGACAACTCCGGGTCAGAAAAGAGTTCTCCATAATCTGGGGATCACCGAGGGATCCGTGGGTGCCCCCCTCAGGATAACTTCCACCGCGGTCGAAATGGGCACGACCAGAACCGGGAGAACCCTTTTTGTGGATGCCGAGGCAGTCAAGGCGGATGGCATCTTTGTGGTAAACCGCATCAAGCCCCATACGGCTTTTCGGGACAGCCTAGCAAGCGGTTTGCTCAAAATGCTCTCCGTGGGTCTTGGCAAGGTGCCCGGCGCGACGCAGGTGCACAACCTCGGCTCTTCCGGCATCTATTCCGGCGTTCTGGAGATCGGCTTGCTGGCCCTGAAAAAACTTCCCGTCCTCGGGGGGCTTGCTATCGTGGAAAACAGCCTGGAGGAGACCGCCCGGCTGGAAGTGCTCCTGCCCGAGGAGATGGAAGAGAAGGAAAAGGAATTACTGCGATATGCCTGGCAACTTCTCCCTCGCCTGCCCCTAGAAAAGCTTGATCTTCTCATTATCGAGGAGATCGGCAAGAACTACAGCGGGACCGGGATGGACACCAATGTGACGGGAAGGTGGAAAGACATGGATGTGAAAGGGCCCATCACCCCGGAGATCAAACGCATTGTAGTCCTGCGCCTCGCTGCGGCTTCTGAAGGTAATGCCAACGGGATCGGGCAGGCTGACTTCACCACGCGGAAACTGGTGGAGTCCATCGATTGGAAGGCGACTTTGACCAATGTGCACACCACAGGCTTCTGGAGTCGCGCCTTTTGTCCTCCTTTCCCGGGCAGCGATCGGGATGCCATCCGGTGGGCCATCGAGAGCCTCAAACAGCCGCCGGATGTCCCTCTGACTGCGGCTCGCATTCGCAATACCCTTCATATCGAGGAGTTGTGGCTGAATGAGGCCGCCTCCTCGGCAGCAAAGGACTGCGAGAAGATAGGGGAGCTTCAGCCGCTGAAATTTAACAAAGAGGGCGATCTCCTCCCCGGTGAATGAGACCGTCGCTTTGACCCGCCGCAGACTCCTCATGGACCGAACCCCTGCCAGCGATTTCTGGAAAATCTGCGAGTTCTTGAAAAGGAAGTGTCTAACTGTGCCAACGATTAATGAGAAAACGACCGTGAGGGTCGCTCCTTTTGGAATGGACGTCGTGTTCAGCATCTATTACCTGGCAGCACCGCTGCTGCTCATCGATCTTAAAGCGAATCCAATTCAGCTCGGCCTTGTCGGCACCCTCGCTTCATTGGTTCACATGGGTATGGCTCATCTCATGGGAGGCCTTTCGGATCGGCTTGGCCGGCGTCGCCTCATCATCACCGCTCCCTTAATTTTCTCCGCAACATGCCTCCTCATGACGCAAGTGAGGGAAGTCTGGGAGATCCTGGCTCTTTCGGTCGTCAACGGTTTTTGCCTCTCGATCTACTGGCCCACTCTCCAGGCATGGATTGCTGATCGTCAGACGGGGACTGGACTCGCCCGCGACATTGGCTCCTTCAACATGTCGTGGACCGCTGCGACTCTTGCCGGTCCGATCCTGTCAGGATTTCTCTACAACCTGCATGTGGGTCTTCCCTTCTTGGTGGCAGCAGGAATAGCCTTTATGCTTTTTCTTCTCGTTTTCACAACGGTGCACGAAAGAGGGATTTCCTCAACCGGAAAGGTCGAAAGACAGGATAGAGAAACATCTCATTGGCTCCGGAGGTTTCTTTTCGCCGCATGGGTGGCGAATTTCGCTTCTTGGTTCATCCTTGGCAACGCGAGGTACCAGTTCCCAAAGCTTGCCAGGGAGCTGAACATCCCGCCTCACGTCATAGGGCTGCTGATCGGCTTTCTCGGCTTCGCGCTGTTCTCCGGGTTTTTCCTTCTTCGGAGAACAGATCGCTGGCACTTCAGAAGGCGCTTCTTGTTTGGCGCTCAGGCTCTGGGCTTGGTGGGGATTTCATTGATTATCGTGTCGAACCAACCGGCACTCTTCGCCTCAGCTTTCGCAATGATCGGCCTCTGTTGCAGCGTGACCTATTACTCGAGCTTGTACTATGCCGTCCATTTGCTTAAGAAAAAAGGAAAGGGAAGCGGACTGCACGAATCAATCTTAGGAGGTGGTGCGGTTTTGGGCCCCATCTTGGGGGGCATTGCCGCTATATATGCGGGTCTCCGAGCGCCGTACTTCCTGTGCATTGCTGTGCTGGCAGCGGCTATTGGTGCACAGTACCTTCTTCTCAGAAAAAGAGACGTGGTGACGCACCCCTGACGCCATTGTGGGAACAATAAAGACAGCAAAGGATAACAGCACGATTCATCGGCGGTGATGCTTCTGTCGCTGGTTATGGTTTTCGTTCCAGCAGTTCGCCGATTATTCTTGCCGTTTTACCGGCAAGGACCTGGCATGATCTGAATCCTTCACCTTCATGAAACCTGGTTACCTGATCCCGGTCTCTCCAATTGACTCCAGCAATATCCCGGCAAAGGAGTTTACCATCAGCGCCCTCTTCTTTGAAACGCTTCATGAACAGGCTGGAGTATTTCCACATTCGCCCATCGGCCTCTTTGCCGCTTTTCGAACGGCCAAGGTTCAAGCCGATGACCGCCAGTCCTCCAATAACGGCGCCACACACTTCCCCGTGAGCGGCCAAACCGCCGCCGAATGAATCCATAGCCCTGATCAGATTCTCATCCATTATCCCCAGCTTTTCTTGCCCGACCGCAAGAACGGCCTGACTTCACTGCATACCCTGACCGAAAATCTGCATCGCTTTTTCCTGCATTTCAGTGGGGGTCATGTATTGCCTCCTTTTTATGGGTGAGCCTCCGAACTGCCGATCATCTTTTTTCATAAGCAAACAGATACCGGCTAATCATATCGGAGGCCTCCGTAATGAACTCATCGTCGCTCAGTTCGGCTGCATTCTAGGGCTGTTTCGCTATCTCAGGGCAGGGCCATACTCTCTTCTTCGATAAGGTCGTAAATCTGACACTTCAGTTTACGCCCCGATGTATGAAGGTCACCTATGATTGATGGAAGGCTATGAAATCTCGCGAATCATGATTCAAAAGAAAACCCCGACTTCCGTCGGGGTCTCCGGGAGTGCCGTATGGTCTTCTCTTCCCTCCTAAGGCTATGGGTACAAACCCTCCAGACTCTTACGAGCACCCCAGAATGGGAGTCGCGGTTACTGCAAGGGCTCCAAATCTACTAAAAAATGCCCTTTGAAGCGACCTTGTTCCTCCCTTGAAATTTCCTTGATGGTCGTTACTCCTACGCCATCGGGATATGCCTCACCTGGAGAATAGTATTTCATCTTAACACGGTGCCCCATCTCAGCACTTTTCTGATGCCCTTAAACGATCCCCTGAAACTTCAGCATATGACTCTATCGTTTAATATAATCTACTTAAACGTATCTATATATAATTGTCAACATTTAATTTTAAAAGTAATAGATTTTTAATATTCTATCTAAGTATAGTATCTATTTTGAAAATCAACCACAATATATTGAATTCCTATCCCATCACAACGGCTTCAGAGCAATCGACATAAGCACAATGAGGAAGTTCTGGAAGTAATTTTTTCGTTTTAAAACCAATGGCCTATAAAAGTTGGAGGGCATCTACAGAAGGCCTACGACCTTTTTCATCTGGAAATCATACTTTAGGTTGATTGCCAGTTGAAACTGTATTTGGTACGCACTAAAAAGGCGATTTTAAAGCTGGTTCAATCTGCGCTATCTCACCTTTAGCCCCCAAACAAAGAGGAGCCTTATTCCGTATCCTCTGAAGTTTGGCCACAAAGCTTCCGACAAATACGCTCTCCTCGACATTGGGAGCTGGATAATGCGGTGCAGACGACTCCAAGTACAACTGTTAACGGATATTCATAACTTAACCGCGACAGCCCGGATTACCGTCATCGATGCTGCAAATTATTCGGGTTACGATGATTGGAGTTCACTTAGAACCTTGCAAGTTAATGGGCTAGCGTCACAAAATGAAAGGAGGTGATGGAACGTCACAGGAGATGAATAGGAACAACAGGTTAAGGAAATGTCATTGATTATCAATGTTTTTTTAAGGATGGAGGGAATACGATGAAAAAGGTTATGTTAATTCTGGTC
>Ga0105107_10001636_pt1 | contig 14595 bp, 11 predicted proteins | sample PPLLaktember2015_6_FD_79335 | JGI IMG/M metagenome (GOLD analysis project Ga0105107, IMG submission 79335) | Freshwater sediment microbial communities from Prairie Pothole Lake near Jamestown, North Dakota, USA - PPLs Lake P8 Core (1) Depth... | ecosystem: Environmental > Aquatic > Freshwater >...
CGAGCTCAATCCGCAGCTGAATGCAACCTACTCCCCGTTCGGCTCCAGTGGCGGTGCCAAACTCACGCGGCAACTGGAACAGGATCGCAAGAGCGATGCGGTCTCCGCCGGCTTAATGGCAAAACGCACGGCCTCGAAGGCATCGCCATTGTACGACAACAGTTCGTGGGACCTGGTGGACGCCACGGCGAAAGGCGCGGTGGATCTCGACAAGGTTAATCCTGAACAATTGCCGCAGGAGATGCGCAGCATGCACAAGGACGAGCAAAAGACCTATGTACAACAGAAAAACAAGGAGCGTACACAGATCAAGGAAGAGATCGCCAAACTCAACGTGGCACGCGAGGCCTATTTGCAGCAGCAACGTGCCGCCTCGCCGGAACCGGCCGTGAACACCATGAACGATGCCATGACCCAGGCCATCCGCAAGGAGGGCCTGAAAAAACACTACGAATTCGAAACCAAATAGTCGCTGCAGCGCATTACTCTACGCCCTCTCCCCGCAAGGGGGAGAGGTTTTTTTGTACGCCAAAATTCCCGGTGCAATTGATCGAATCAACGAAAGAATAGCTGTCGAGCAGTCAGAACCAACAGCGGTTCAAGTAAGTTACGGATCCACTGATGGAGATCCAGCAGGTTCAGCAACATCCGCACTGCCATCTTGTAAGGATAGTGCGGTTTGGCAATCAACCGGGTTGATTGGTTCACAAACCGCCGGTACTGCACCGGATCAAATGCAGTATCCGGGTGCAAGGTGGTGTAAACATGCTTGAAGGAAATCAAGCCATCCTCATCCTCGGCTTCCATAAACCGTTTGAACAATGTCGTTATCAACCGGAGCCGACCATTTTTTTCCAGCGTATTGAAGTGCCGATAGAAGTGGCGAAAGTTCCGGTAGTGCGCAACCTCATCCTGCTTGATATAACGGGTAAGCTGTTTGAGAATCGGTTCCTGCGAATAGGCATTCAGCATGGTATAAAACGTACTGGTCCCCATTTCGACGACGCAGCGCGCGGCCATTTCCCGGGCCTTGCCCGGTTCCAGTTCCTCCAGCGTGCAAACTGCCGAATACTCCGCAAAAAAGCCGGCATAGGCCTTGCCCCAATCAAATTCCGGCCAGACATGTGCGACATACGCGCGCAAGGCTTGACCATGCTGGATTTCTTCTTTCTCCCAGGTCCCGGATAACCACACGGCGACGTTTGGATCACCCGCGTAATGTTCAATCAGATTTCTGGTATAGACATCCGCCGCGATTTCGACGAAAGATGAGGCAGTAAGCATGTAAAATAGCAATTCATCGTATTTTACCTTAGCCGTTTCAATTCGGCTAAAGTCAATGTCTTGCCAGCGCCAATGGCCAGAATCCGGTTGTGGTGGTGGGGTTTTCATGGTCGTGAATCGCAATATTTAACTACGCTGATACTTATATACTAGTACAGTATTCACGAGTTTGAGTCGATACCTAATACCTGGTAGCCTCATACCACACTCAATTCAGCATAGTCATGCTGTCATGGCTGTTCGCAACGGCCTTGGCGAACGAACAGCACTATTACAGTAACTGATAGGATACTATTCCTTATTACTGGCAAACACCTAGCCCAACCACGCCATGTTAGCCAAGTTCCCTATGCGCGGATTCAGGGACTGCTGACGCCGCAATCAGTTCGGCACGAATAACATTCTCGCTGTACCCGTTGGATGCTGGCAGGATCTACTTAGGCTTTACACGCACCCAGCCAGTTTGATTTACTGGATACCCTGCAAAAATACTTTTACTGATTACCTTGGCACACCATCCTCCGACATGTTATTCATCACCAGCAATCAATTTCGGGCGGTGTCAGTGCACAAACAGTAAAATGGCGACGTAGTGACAGGCGCTACCGGCTAGCACGAACAAATGCCACACATTATGCGCCCACGGCTGCTTCTTGCCGCGCAGGTAAAACATGACCCCAGATGTATAAAATATTCCGCCCGCCAACAACCAATAGAAACCCACGGCGGATAATTTTTCGATGAGCGGATTAATTGCGATGATACCCAGCCAGCCCATTAACAAATAAATCATAACCGGAAAGATGCGCGGCGCGTTGCGCCATAGCGTATCGAATATGATACCGATAATCGCCAAGCTCCAAATCGCACCAAATAACCACCAGCCGGTGGCGCCACCCAAGGCAGCGAGTGAAAACGGCGTATAGGTGCCGGCGATTAGAAAATAAATGGCCTGGTGATCAAGCACCTTAAAGATGCGCCGCGCACGGCCTTGCGTTCCGTGATATAGCGTGGAAAACAGATAAAGTAAAAACAACGTCACGCCGTAGATGCTGAAACTGACAATCCGGCGCGTATCACCGTCGATACTCGCGAAGACGACCAATATCGCCGAACCGACCAGCGCCGCCGCCGCGCCGATGCTGTGACTGATACTATTGAATGCTTCGTGTTTATCCATTAAATGACGCTTAAGAGTTGCGTTGTGATGACATGTTTATCTTGTCATACCACTGCCTTATTCGCCACCATAGCAACCGGTTCCTCCGGCGGTATTCTTAGCTGGATTTTCATCGCGTCGTAGTGTTATGCTGCGACCCTGTTCTCACCTGCATAAGTATTTGCCTGATGAAGCCGTTAATCCGCCTGTTTTTCAAGACCATTCACCTACTTGTTGGTCCTATTCTGCTCTTCACCAACTGGATCACCACGCCGCGCGGCATCGTGCGCAGCCCCGCGGCCCAGCAAACGGTTGATGCGGCCACGCGCCAGCTAGTGCTGTATAAATTCAGAACCTGCCCATTCTGCATCAAAGTACACCGCGCCTGTAAGCGCCTCTCGCTCAATATCGAGACCCGCGATGCCCAACATAACGCCGACGCCCGTGAGGAATTACTCCAGGCCACCGGCAAGGTGCAGGTACCCTGCCTGAAGATCACCTCTGCCGACGGCAGCATCGCGTGGCTGCTGGAATCCAATGCGATTATCGACTATCTGCAGGGTCGGTTTGCCAGCTAAGCAGCTGAACCAGCAGGTGCTGTGATACAGCATATAAAATGAAAAAAATCGCCGTATTTGTGGATGTACAAAATATTTACTACACCACGCGCCAGGCCTATGGGCGCCAGTTTAATTACCGGGAATTCTGGCGGCGCCTCAGTGCCCAAGGCGAGATTGTTACCGCTATCGCCTATGCCATTGCCCGTGACGATGACAAACAACAAAAATTCCAGAATGCCCTCAAACAAATCGGCTTTACGATAAAACTCAAGCCTTATATTCAACGCAGTGACGGCTCCGCCAAAGGTGATTGGGACGTAGGCATTACCATTGATGTCATGCACATTGCCAAAGACGTGGATACCGTGGTATTGCTCTCGGGGGATGGCGACTTCGATCTGCTGATGGACAAAATCAAAAGCGACTATGGTGTCAGCGCCGAAGTCTATGGCGTGCCGGCACTCACCGCCACCTCTCTGATCAATGCCGCCAGCAGCTATCATCCAATTGGAGATGATTTATTACTATAAGCGTACTTGAGCTGCACCCGTAACGTAGCGTGATGCCCGACCAGTAACGACACGCATGCCACACGGGATAACATGCAACGCGATGAGATTGTGGCGGGCTTTTTTTAAGGCAACCAGGTGGCCGCAAGCTCGATGCGCTTATGTTGGAAAATGTTGCTGCGACAAATCCGGTTCACCACAATGTTGCAGAATCTGTTCACGACTTTGATCGCGCAATTCAATCGCGGCTTGCCAGATAGCGCTTTCTCCCGCGACTCGCGCCGCACGCGGGGCAAGCAACTTCCCGACCGTAATGGTGACATGACCGTGCCGCGGAAACCAGGTATCCGAGCGCAACACGGAGCGTGTGCCATGCAAGGCGATGGGTATGACGCCAATGTTCGCCTGCACTGCCGTGACGAACGCCCCCATGTGAAATTCCTGTAATCCAGGAATACGCGTAAACGTGCCCTCGGCAAAAAACAGCAGCGAATGACGCTGTTGCACCTTATCAGCCAACCGCTTGGCATCGATCAATACCTGCTGCCGGTCGAAGCGTTCGACGAATTCCACCTGCAGGCGTTGTAACAGCCAACGCACGACAGCCTTTTTACGTAACTCGACCTTGGCAACAAAACTGATTGAGTGAGGTAAGGCCGCTATCAATACCAGCGCGTCAATATAACTGGCATGGTTGGCTACATAGATGCACGGCTGTATTTCAGGTGGCAGGTTGTGCAAGCCCTGCGCCTCGATAGGTGTTACTGCTGCCCAGGCTAACAGTTTCAATAAACCTCGAACCACTGCCCAGCGTGCCCGGAGAGTTGGCAATACCATCACCGCACCGAAGGCCGCCACACCCAAGACACCAAACAGACTCCAGGCATACGCGGCGTATAACTGTGCAGCGATGCGACGCCGGAAGCGGCGCCAGCTTGGGATAATTGACTCCAGCAGGATCGTGCCGAACTGCCGCCACAGCGCACGTTGCACTTGTTCCAGCCGGCCTTGCTCATACAATTCACGACAGGCGGAACGTCGAATTTTGCCGCTGGAGGTTTTGAGTACGGTATGCGGCGGCACGATACGCACATCATCCGGTGGCAAGCCGATCAGATCGGTGGCGGTAGTCATGATTTTTTGTTGCAGCGTGCGCTGGCTGGCCGCGTCGGTCGCGTGACTTTCGGCAACCACCACCAAGCGTTCGGTGCGCGCGTGCGCATCCGTTGCACCAAAGGCCACCACGCAACCTTTGCGGATACCAGGAAGATTACCCACCGCTTGTTCCAGTTCATGCGGATAGATATTTCGCCCGGCGCGAATGATGATGTCTTTACTGCGGCCCGTTATAAAAATATCGCCATCGGCGATATAGGCCATATCCCCCGACACCAGCCAATCACCATCGTACAGTTGTTTAGTCGCGGCCGGATTGTGATAATAACCACTGGTTGCAGACGGCCCACGAAATTCCAGGAAACCTGCACGGCGCTCGGGTAATTCGCGACCATCCTCATCGACAATCCGTACCTGATGACCGGGCAATGGCTGCCCGCAGCCGACAAAACACAGGCGATTGGCTGCACCCGCACCGATAACACGCGCCTCACTACTCTGCGTAAACACCTCACGCGCTACGCAGTCGATACGCGGTAACTGATTCAGCCGTGGAAACGCCAAGCCGACGCACGACTCCGCCAGGCCATATACCGGCAGCATGCTCTCCGGTTTAAATCCGGCGGGTTTAAATTGCGTACTAAACTGCCTGATGGTTGCGGGACTCACTTGTTCCGCGCCATTGAAGGCCAGTCGCCAGCTGCTCAAATCCAGCCCCGCCACATCTTCTTCGCGAATACGTTGCAAACATAGCTCATAACCAAAATTTGGCGATGCCGAGAGGGTGCCGCGATACTGGTGTATCGCCCACAACCAATTTTGCGGCCGAGTGATAAATGTCAATGGCGACATTACCACCAGCTCCACCATGAAGTACAAGCTCCCCAACCAGGCACCGATCAAACCCATGTCGTGATATAGCGGTAGCCAGCTCACAAAAACATCATTGGCAGCCGCGTCCACTACTTCGCCCATGACACGTATGTTAGCGAGTAGATTGGCATGCGTTAACAGCACACCTTTGGGACTACCGGTACTGCCGGACGTGTATTGCAGAAAGGCAATGTCATTCGCGCCGATCGCCGGCCGGATATATGTGCCGCCTTGCGCCGTGAGCTCGCCGACACACATCACATGCTGCATGCTTTCCACTTGTGACTTGAGCAAATGTGCTATCACTTTTGCCTCTGGTATCGTTATCAGCAGACTGGCCTTGCAATTGTTGAGAATGCCATGGTGCCGCTGCAGATGCTCCGCTAACTGACTACGTCGCACCGGTGGATAGATGGGCACCGGAATCGCACCGGCAAGCAGGATTCCATAAAAGCTAAAGAAATATTCCCGGCTGGTCGGTAACATGATTGCCACCGCGGCGCCCGGTTGCACCCCCAGCTGTTGCAAACCAATGGCGACTTGTTGTGCACCTTGCCATACCTGCTGATAGGTAAGCGTGTCTGCCTCCAGGGCATCATTCAAAATACGCAGGTGTAGCTGCTGCGGGTGCTGTTGCACATGCCATGCAAGCACCTCCACCAAGGTGACAGCCTGCGTTGGCAATTGCTGGCTGACTGGCTTCGCATGCGGTGTCACCTGCATTCGCGGCATGGCTACCGCACGCCCCCTGGCACCGGTGATCGCACGCAGCAGATCCCGGGGCGTTTCCGCTTCAGCGAAAACCGTTTGCGGCAGCGCCACACGGAAGTGACGTTCCAGACGAGCGAGCAACTCGACGCGCGCCAAGCTGTCCAGACCAAGCTCGGCATCCAGTGCGCTATCCAGACTGATCATCAGACCTCGGTGCTTGCCGGGATGCAGTTCGCCTAACAACTGCTCGATGACCACCACTAATTGCTCAGCGGTTTCAGCGGGTGCAGTCGTGGCTGTTTCAAGACTCATCGAGTAAGTCTAGCGTATCCTGTTGCTCGATCAGAATGTGCCCGCGATATAAGGCGTCGATTTGCGCGCTGAACTGTTGCGTCAGCGTATGGCGTTTGATTTTGAGTGTCGGAGTCAGCAAACCGTTGTCGATACTCCATGCCTTGGTCGAGAGGTACACCGCATGGATCTGGGCATAGCCGGGAAATGCCGAGAGCCGTTTCGCCAGCCTGGCCAGCACCGCGTCGATGGCCCTGGGATCCTGCAAGCTCTGTGCAGCATGCGGATCCAACCGCAAGGACGCGGCGAAATCATGCCAGCTATCCGCATTCAGCACCAACAGCGCCGCAAGAAAAGGCTTACCTTCTCCTACGACCATCGCCTGATCGAACAAGGGATCCAAGGTAATGACCGCCTCCATATCTGCCGGCGGGACCTTCTCACCCGTGGAAGTGACCAGAATCTCCTTCAGGCGCCCGCGAATATAGATATGGCCCGCCTTGATTTCGGCCAAATCGCCGGTATGCAACCAGCCATCGGCATCGATAACCTGATGTGTTGCCGCTTCGCGTTGCCAGTAACCGCGCATGACACCCGCGGAACGCACCAGTAATTCACCGTTCGTCGCAAGCCGCACCTCGACACCCACCAAGGGCGTCCCCACTGAACCCGCGATATTGTCCGTGAAACGGTTGCCACTGACGACCGGTCCGGCCTCCGTCAAACCATAACCTTCGATTAACGGTAAGCCCAAGCCAAGAAAGAATCGCGTCACTTGTTGCGGCAAGGGTGCCGCCCCCGTTACCGCCACACGCAACCGGCCACCCAGGCGCGCCAACACCTTGCCGGCCACCAGTGTATGCAATACTTGCCACAGGAGACGTTCCCACAACTGCAACGGCGGGCGTCGCTGTTGCATGGCTTCGAAACGCCGCCAGCCCAAGCTCACCGTCCAGTGCATTAATCGTTGTTTGATGGGATGCCCGGCAAGTTTTTGCTGAATCACGCCGTACATCTTTTCATACAGGCGCGGTGCCGAGATGAACACCGTGGGACGAACTACGCGTAAATCCTCGGCGAGTAATGCAATCGAGCGCGCATAGGTCACGCAGCTGCCTGCCATCATCGGCAAGAGATACTCCACCGTCCGTTCAAACCCATGTGCCAACGGCAAAAAAGATAGAAACACATCGCCCGCATACGCGGGGATCAGTTGCTGTACCGCCTCGGCGTTACTCAGCAGGTTGCGGTGAGTCAGCATCACGCCCTTGGGACGTCCGGTCGTACCCGAGGTGTAGATCAGCGTCGCCACTGCATCAGGATCGGTGATAGCGACCTGGTATGGTGCGGCTGTCGATGGCAGGACCTCATTAATCCAGCGCAACAACACATCTGGTTCAGTGGCAAGCTCGCGCGCCGCATGCAGGCACCAGACCCGCTGCAAGTAGGGGAGTGCCACCCTGTGACTGCGTAAAGCCCGCCACTGTTCCACCTCGCCGACGAATAAAAGCCGTACCCCGGCATCATCGAGAATATACACGATATTCTCATCGGTATCGGTGGTATACAGTGATACCACCACCAGTCCAAGCGACTGCGCCGCCTGATCAAAGCACACCCATTCAATACTGTTCTGCAGCATGACCGCAACACGATCGCCTGGCTGCAGCCGCTCTGCGGCTAAGGCCGCCCGCCAGCGCGCTACCTGTTGCGCCAACGTTGTCCAGCTGTAACTGATCCACCTCTCGTGCCCCGGGTCATATTGACACAGCGCGATTTTATCCGGCGTCCGTTTTACGCGTTCGGCAAACAACCCGGCCAAGCTACCTGCGGTCGCCGCGTCGATAAAATTCCGATTGATTTGTGGTGAAGATATAGACATCGCCTACTCTGCATGGGTGGAAATACCGAGCTGCAAGGAGGATACCCTCTTTGATTCTGTTTGAATATCCGTCAATATGCGAATTTCAGACAGCACGTTAACTTACCTAACCTACTCAGCACCGTCTGCAACCATGATTCGACTCACCAAGGCATTACAGGCATGGGGCACACCCGAATTTGCGCCTGTCCTCAAACGGGAAATCGAAGCCCTGGATAGCGCCCACCTGCCCTTGCAACAAGGGCTGTCGGTAAGTAGTGTCGTGGTCGACACCGAACCAACGGCGATGATCCTCTGCGTGTCGGATGAAGAGCGCGTCATCCGCGCCAACGTGGGAATTCTTTATGCGGGGATGGTTGCCGGGTGCAGTTGTGCCGACGACCCCACGCCACTTAGCGAAAATCCGGAATATTGCGTGGTGCAGATTGCAATTGACAAACACACCGCCGCAACCACGATTACGTTACTCTCCGAGTAAGTACCACGATGCAACTGACCGAGTCAGTACCAATATATTATTTTTTGTCGTTATCGTTACGTTCCAGCATCGATTTCAGATCGGCAAACGGATTATGCGTGGCGCTGGCGCGCTGACTCTTGCCAGTAGCGGTATTACCCTGCTGCGCCTCCAGCTGCCGCTGGTGTTCGTTGTCATGGCAATAAATACACAATAATTCCCAGTTACTGCCATCGGATGGATTGTTGCTGTGATTGTGATCGCGGTGATGTACCGTCAACTCACGCAGGTTCGTGCGGGTGAACTCGCGGGCACAGCGTCCGCAGATATGCGGATACAGCTTCAGCGCCTGTTCGCGGTAGCCTTGATCACGCAGATCGCTGGCACGCCGCGTTTCAATCGCCAGTTTGGTAAATTTGTCGTTATCCGGTTGTTTCATGTCGACCTCCACACTGTGGGTTATTTAAAATAACTCCGTCAGTTTTAATTTTCAATACTATCCCATGGGGCGTTCCCCATCAGTCTCACTTCACTTGCCCCGGTGGAGAGGCGATACGGCTGATTACCACCTCACTGAGTTGTTGCACCACGTCATGTCGAGTAGGACGCACGTGTTCGCCTTCGATCCAGATGATCTCATGCGGCTCGCCGAACGCGGCGTGCAGGACTGCCACGCTATGCGGGGTAAACGCCACATCACCGCGTGAGTTGACGGCCACCACGGGTCGCGGCGCGATGCGTCCGACCCACAGTTCCGGTGCGAGATGATGTTCATTCAGCAGTAATGCGACCAAGCCCGCCACTTTGGCACGCCACCACGCCGAGGCAATACGTTTTTCCAAGCGTTGCTCAAACAAGCCGCGTGGATCACCCGCACCCTGAATAAACCACACCCGGGTAAAACGCGTATCGATGGCTCCGGGTATCGCCACGAAAAAAGCCCCCAGACTCACGCCAACCAACTCCACATGCTTGGCGTCCACATCCTTGCGTGTCAGCAAATAATCCAGGGCCAGTAATATCGCGGGCGTGATATCCAGTTGTGCCTGCTGTATATGCCGAATGTTGCGCAGTAGATCCACGCCTTGCATGTGCAAATTGCCACCATAACGATAAGACACGCCAGCCACAATCACTGGATAGGATTCGGTCAATATTTCCACCGCATGCCGTCCGCTGCCATAGCCACCGAGCAGGATCATCAGTGGTAACGGACCGTTGGTCTGCCGCGGACGCCGCACGGAAATCTCCACCACCAGCCCACTGTCCGACATTAAGCTGAGTTCTTCATAGCGTTCGGTACCCTGCTGCCATTGACGTGTTACTTCACTGCGGATGAGCTCACCTTTGCGTTGCCAAAAGCCAGATTCGGGATCGGGTATCACGGGATAGAGATAGATACCGATGACGATGAGCGGCGGCACCAGTAGAATGGTGACCGTCCATTTTAACCAGCGACGAAGTTTCATGAGGCGAATATACATGAGTTAAGGGACAAAGGACGAGGTACACGGGTGCAGCGTGAAGAAGAGTCACGTTATAGAAACATGTCAATAACCACGTCCGCTAAATAACGTCGCCATATCGACATCGGGATCAACACGCTGACCAACGACAACCGGATTCATGAATAAAACCCACGCGGCACCGCGATCAGTACCGCCATCATCATCCAGGCTGGCACCGGTAGCGATATCCACAGTGCCATCCTTATTCAGATCACCGAGACTGATGAGCGCCGTGCCAAATTGGTCATTGTCATGCAGCGGTCCCTGGAAATTGCCTTGGGTGCTGGAAACGCGCGATGACGATATCACGGTACGATCCTGCCGCAAAAACACGACCCAGATCGCGCCACGCTTGGGCCCGCCATCAACGTTGTCAGGGGCGCCCACACCCAACTCGGGCACACCATCATTGTTAAGATCACCCAAATTGGTGACACCGGTACCAAATTGATCGCCATCCCCGAGCAAGCCAGCAAACTGCCCCTGGGTTTGGGAAAGCTTTTGGCTGGAACTCACGGTGCCGTCATGCTTCATGAGCAGAATCCACACCGCACCCCGATCCGTGCCACCATCATCATCACCGGGTGCACCCACGGCCAGATCCTGCACGCCATTGCCGTCGAGATCACCCATATCCGCAATGGCCGCACCGAACCGATCCCCATTGTGCAAACCACCGTTAAAGTTGCCGGCGGTGTCTGAGATCTTTTGGGTGGTCTTGACCGTGCCGTTACTGTTCATCAGTAAAATCCAGATCGCGCCGCGTCCCGTACCGCCATCACTATTTCCCGGCGCGCCGACCGCGAGGTCAATAATACCATCGCCGTCCAGATCGCCCATCGCCGTCACCGCCGAGCCAAATTGATCGCCGTCAGTCAACGTGGTAGTGAGGCCGGCGGAGAGAGCGGAGATCTTCTGCTGGCTTAATACCAGGCCTTGCCGATCCAGATGCAGAATCCACACCGCGCCCCGATCGGTCCCGCCATCATCATCACCCGGTGCGCCAACGGCAATATCAGTAAAGCCATTCAGAATGAGCGCTCCAATACCCGCCACGGCAGATCCAAAATGATCACCCGGATGCAGCACACCGGTAAAATTCCCGGCAAGCGCGGAGATTTTTTGTTTGAGATCAACCTCCCCGTTCGCCTTCATAAACAGGATATACACCGCGCCCTGATCCGTACCGTTATCGTCATCCAACGGCGTACCGACGGCTAGATCAGGAATACCATCCAAATTAATATCGTGCAGGTTAGCCAGCGACTGGCCGAATTGGTCACCATCATGCAGGTTATTGGTAAAGTTTCCCGAGGTATCGGATATTTTCTGGGCCGAGTTGACGTCAACCGAATACGTATTGGTACAGCCGCAGACCAGGGCGGTGCCTCCCAGTAGAGTAAGAATTGCCAAACGTTTTGCTGTCGGTTGCATAACAGGCGCTATGTACAGTTACGAATATTTCACGGTCAAAGTATAGCTGACGAACCCGCGAATGCGCAGCGTGTTGCGTGACTTTGGCGACAAAGCCAACAGCCCAACCCGTTTATGACCACGCCGGTGGTACTCAACCGGCGTGGTCGAGTATTTATTTAACAATCGCACAAGCAACCCGGCTTCCACCACCGCCGAGTGGCTTGGGTTGATCGGAATAATTATCGCCACCCTCATGAATCATTAATGAGCGCCCTTGCAAAAACTCTACCTTCAAGCGTGCCACCGTCATCGACTTCGTGGCGCGACCATTTCCCGCTACCTCGATGGCAGGTAGGTCGCCCATATGGCCATGGCCGATGGGACCGGCATGTTTGCCGCTTTCGGTGGGGTCATAATGCCCCCCTGCGGCCAGCCCGGCGGTCATTTTGCCGTCTTTTTCCTTGGTACCGCATTCGGGATTTTGATGAACGTGAAAGCCATGCAACCCAGGGGTCAGTTGCTTAAGATTCGGTGTAATGATCAAGCCTGTTTTAGAATCCGTCAGTTTAATCGTACCGATATTCTGTTCCACCCCCTTCTCACTAATGTGATTAACTTTTACGACGAGTTCGTCTGCCTGTGCACCACCCACCACAACCGACATACACATTAGGCTTGTTGAGATAATACTTGCTTTACCCATATAAATTCTCCTGTTTAGAGTTATTAGATCCATGGACTTTATTAAAATGCAGCATACAAAGATTGCGTATACTTCATCTGACGAGTTTATCAGGTAATTTTCAATAGAATACTATTTCATTCCATGTTGTAGCACGCGCTTAGTCGCGGCAAGCGGATGGTGGCATAGTGATTTTTCCTTGCCATTGTATACAGGGACGTCATTCACGTAGCTTTGCTCACTGCGCAGATCGGTATTGGCAGCCACTGCCGCGATGGTGAAAAATAATTGTCGTTGATTCGGATGGTGTTCTGTTAGCTTCACCACCTACGTGTGTCATTGCGATAAAGATGATAGCTAGGTTGATGTAGGAAGCATACCGTGCCTGTTAAATAGTATTTAAATCGATGTGAACAATCACAGCGTGAAATAATTCTTTACTGGCCGGGATTTACCCTTCCAGCCAGCCTATACTCAATTTCTAACAACCCCTAACCAACACGTTTAACACCAGCATGCCGGTCCACAATGCCGATATCGCGCGGATCTTTACCGAGATTGCGGAAATTCTTGAACTGCAATCCGCCAATCCGTTTCGGATACGCGCCTACCGTACCGCCGCCCGTAACATCCAAGGCATGAGCACCGAGCTGCACACCCTGGTTGAGCAACACGCTGATCTGACCGAGCTCCCGGGTATTGGCAAGGATCTGGCCGCCAAGATCGAAGAAATTGTCCGCACCGGTCAGTGCCAGGCATTGCAGAAATTACACCAGGCGCTCCCGGCCGGTTTAACGGATCTGCTGCAGATCCCCGGGCTGGGTCCCAAACGCATTCACACGTTGTATCAGGAACTGGATATTCATACACCGCAACAATTGTTGCGCGCCGCCAAGGATGGTCGCGTGGAAAGCCTGGCGGGCTTTGGGCGCAAAACCGCGCAAACCATCATTCACAACATTGAAACCCATCTGCAACGCAAACCGCGGATCAAACTGGCCATTGCGGCGCAATATGCCGAACCGTTGGCTCGCTATCTGCAAAACCAGCCAGCGGTCGAAACCGTCATCGTGGCCGGCAGTTACCGCCGCTGCAAGGAAACCGTCGGTGATTTGGATATCGTAGTGAGTGCCGCGGACAGCGCACCGGTGATCGAGGCCTTTGTGCGGTATGACGAGGTGGCGACGATCCAGGCGCAAGGCAGCACGCGCAGCACCGTGGTGTTGCGCAACGGCTTGCAGGTGGATTTGCGCGTCGTACCCCAACGCAGCCTGGGCGCCGCCTTGCATTATTTCACCGGCTCCAAGGCGCATAACATCGCGATCCGGCGCCGCGCGCAACAGCGCGGTTTGAAACTCAACGAGTACGGTGTGTTCAAAGGCAATAAGCAGATCGCCGGGGATACCGAAGCATCGGTCTTCCAAGCGGTGGGGCTGCCGTATATTCCGCCGGAACTGCGGGAGAATCAGGGCGAAATCGCCGCCGCCGAGCACGGCCGCTTGCCACAGCTGGTTGAACTCAACGATCTGCAAGGCGACTTGCATGCCCATACCAGTGCCACCGATGGCCGGCACAGTCTCCAGCAAATGGCGGAGGCCGCCCAACAACGCGGTCTGCACTATCTTGCGATCACCGAACACAGCCAGCATCTCACCGTGGCGCATGGCTTGAATGCTGCTCGGTTGTTACACCAAATCGACGCCATCGACACACTCAACACAGCACTGCACGGTATCACCCTGCTCAAAGGTATCGAAGTCGACATCCTGGAAGATGGCCGTCTGGATCTGCCCGATGACGTGCTGGCGCGACTGGATCTGGTGATCGGGGCGGTGCACAGCAAATTCCATTTATCCCGCGAACAACAAACCGCACGGATCATTCGCGCCATGCAGCATCCGCACTTCACGATCCTGGCGCACCCCAGTGGCCGCTTGTTGGAGCAGCGCGAACCCTATGATGTGGACATGCCGCGCATTATCCACGAGGCCCGCCAGCGCGGTTGTTATCTTGAACTTAACGCCCATCCCGAACGCCTGGATTTACTCGATCAGTATTGCCACCTGGCCAAGGACGAAGGCGTGCTGATCAGCATCAACTCCGATGCGCACAACATCACGGATTTTGATAATTTAATCTATGGCATA
>Ga0105107_10001639_pt1 | contig 14573 bp, 10 predicted proteins | sample PPLLaktember2015_6_FD_79335 | JGI IMG/M metagenome (GOLD analysis project Ga0105107, IMG submission 79335) | Freshwater sediment microbial communities from Prairie Pothole Lake near Jamestown, North Dakota, USA - PPLs Lake P8 Core (1) Depth... | ecosystem: Environmental > Aquatic > Freshwater >...
GCGGGAGAATTCCGGTTAAAAAAAATCAAGACAGAAATTGAAAGCCGAATCAGTTTACACGCTCTATTTTCAGATTTGTATGAGAAATTAAGAAATGATTTAATTGAATTTCCGGAAAGTATTGAAATCATCAGCGATAAGTTTGGAGAAACAGTTGATAAGATTCCTTTTTATGAAGGTAAAACGATGGTTATTTCATTAAGGAAGCTGGCAGAGTTTTATATTGAATCTGAGTTCATAGGAGAGATGCAGCAAAAGGTGCGCAAGGCAGAGATAGAAACAGCAAAAATTGTTGATACTGCGGGAGATATAATAAATCTTACGAACTTTAATCTTCAAAACCTGGAAAGCGATCTTCAAAGTGATGTTAGTCCTGAAATGCAGAATAAATCAATTCTTGAAAGCGCTTTAAAAAGATTAGACAATGAAATATTTAAGTTAATGGAAATAAAAACGGAATTGTTAAAATCAATTAGCAGTTCTTTTAAGAAGGCATTTGATCCTTTAAGCTCGTACAAGATTATAAAATCTGCAGCTGAACTTAGCTCACACGTAAGGGAGTTTGGCGGCAGAAGAGTTGTGTCAACATTTTCCACCACAAAAATCACTTTTGCAAACTGGTTCCGGCAGCAGCTTGTGAAAATTTTTTATAAGCGTTCAGAAGGAGTGCTGCTTGCAAAAAGAATTTCTTCTGACGAAAAAAAAGAAATTAACGTTGCCGATTTTTTAAGCATAACTGAATCGCTTACGCCTCGCGAGGAAGTTTTAAATAAAATCCCGTTTTATTATAAAAAACTATTTAGCGGAAGAGCAAGCATGAGCAGTGAATTCTGGATAGGAAGGGATAAAGAAATTGCAGGATGCAATAAAGCTGTTCAAAGATTTCTTGCAGGGCAAAACGGCGGGTTATTAATAACAGGAGAAAGGAACTACGGAAAAACATCGCTCTCTAAATATACTGCTGAAAAATTTTTTGAAAGGGAATCAACATTCTTTTTAAATGCAACAGCTGGCGGTTCCATTGATGTTAATGAGTTTGAAAAGAAATTATGTATCGCTTTGAATTCGTCTCTTTCAGTAGATGAAGCCTTGCAAATGCACAGCGGGAGAACTGCAATTATTATTAATGATCTTGAGCTATGGTGGGAGCGTAGCAACAATGGGTTTAATATAATTAACAGGCTGATGGAACTGATTACTAAATACGGGACAAAAGTTTTCTTTATTGTTAACGTTAATATTCATTCCTATGAGTTAATTAAAAAAATTAAAACAATCGACCATTTTTTCTTAAGCATTGTTAAATGTGAACCTTTTAATGCTGAAGAATTAAAAGATATAATATTGATAAGGCATCATGCAAGTGGGATGAAGTTTGTCCTCAATAATACTCCGAAGGAAGAGATTTCCGACATTAAGCTTGCAAGGCTTTTTAATGATTACTTTAATTATTCTCTCGGCAACATCGGTGCTGTACTAAACGGATGGATGCGAAACATATCGAATGTTGAGGGGAATGTATTATACATAAAGCATCAGGGAGCAAACGAGATGTCGTTGCTGGAATCTATGCCGGATGAGTGGTTGATATATTTAATACAGATAATTCTTCATCGGCGGATTGAATATACCCGGCTACTTAAGCTTTCTGAAGATAATACCATTGCTTTTGAAGAAACTATAGAAAAGCTTAGGCGCTCAGGTTTGATACGCGAATACGAAAAGAACGTTTTTGAGTTAAATCCATACATAGAACCATTTGTAATTAACTATTTAATTAAAGCAGAAATATTATGATTGAAGGCTTGAAGATTTCAACATTAGTTTATGATGTATTCAGAATTATACTTGCCGGGGTCATTATATTCTTTGTATTTAATCTGGTGTTAAAGCTAATAAGGTATTATGTTAAAAGTCCCATGCTTAAAGACAAAGTCCTAAAAGCTTTTATACTGCTTGAAGCCGCTGTCTGGATTGGTTTTATAATCTGGAGTATAAATCTATTATTAAGCACACAGGTTATTAATAACCCTGTTATCTTATTTATCTTAGCTGTTCTATTTCTTTTATTAGTTTGGTTTGCAGGCAGAGATTCTTTCTCAGGTATAATTCTGCGTCTTGGAAGTTCTTTAAATGTTAACCAAAATATTCAAACAGCCTTCGGCAGCGGAAGAATTAAAAAGCTTGGGCTGCGAACAATAACTATTGAATCGGGAAGGGGAGAATTATTTTATATTCCTTATAGCAGGCTTGCATCTGAAAAAATATCTTATTCAAGAGATGAGAATCGCTGTAAAAGCTTTGAAGGTGAAATAAAATTCCGGGAGATAAATTCACCGGAACAAATACAGCATTATATAACCGGGATGGTTTTAAATTCTCCTTATACTTCGGTAAAACGTGAACCGGTAATAAGCTATCTTGGAGTACAGGAACAATTGCATATTTTTAGGATAGTTGTCTTTACACTAAATGAGGATTACTTTAACAGGCTCATGTTCAACATAAAAGGAAAATTAAATCTTTCATAGTTAAAAATATGAAAGCTTAAATGGGGTTTCTGTTTTTGCGACGGAGGCAGCTCGTCAGGTAGAAAGTAAGAGGATTTTAACAATGTACACAGAAATATTTACTTACCCTTTCAGTGAATATTTTTTGTCACTTCAATCCCCAATTGTTCCATCCTGTATCTTAACTTTGATCTTGAAAGTCCTAAAATTCTTGCAGCCTTAACCTGGTTGCCATTGGTTATGCTTAATGTTTTTAAAATAAGCGATTTCAGAACAACCTCAATCTTAATTCCTTTAGATGGAATTTTAAGAACAAATTTTTCTTCATCTTTATCTTCAGAATTTATTTTAATAAGAGAACTAACATGATGTTCCTTAACCTCATCTTCTTCCATTAATAAAACAACTCTTTCAATTACATTCCTTAACTCTCTCACATTCCCTTTCCAATAGTAAGATTCAAGAATGCTCATAGCTTCGGAACTAATACCTTTAATATCTTTACTAAATTTCTGTGAAAATTCCTTAAGAAAGCTATAGCTTAAAAACGGGATATCTTCTTTTCTTTCCCTTAGAGGAGGAACTGTAATTTTAGCAACATTCAGTCTATAAAATAAATCTTCCCTGAAATTTCCTTTTTCAATTTCCAATTCAAGATTTTTATTAGATGCAGCTAAAACTCTTACATTAACAAATACTTCTTTCTCTCCTCCAACACGGTAAAATCTTCTTTCCTGAAGAACTCTAAGCAATTTTACTTGCAGGTCTAAAGATAACTCTGCTATTTCATCAAGCAGGATTGTTCCACCCTCAGCAAGTTCAAATTTTCCAAGTTTTGTTTTCTGGGATGCCCCTGTAAAAGCCCCTTTTTCATGTCCAAACAATTCACTCTCTGCCAACTCTTTTGGTATTGCAGCACAATTAATTTGAATAAAAGGTGAGTTTCTTCTTGCACCTATTTGATGAAGATACTTTGCAAATTCTTCTTTCCCAGTACCACTTTCCCCTTCAATTAGAACAGTTGTATCAGTGCTTTGCGCAAGTTTCTCTACAGAGTTTAATATTTTCTGAATTTTCTTACTCTTGCCAAAAAACTCCCTTGTTATAGTAGAATTCTGCATTAAAACATGAAACTTATTAACTTCATATTTTAATGAAATGGTTTCAGAAGCTTTACTCAGAACAAGCTTAAGCTGATCAAGGTCTATGGGTTTTAAAAGAAAATCAAAAGCACCAGATTTTATTGCAGTTACGGCTATCTTAACATCAGAATAACCGGTTATCATTATTACAGGTATATGTGAAAAGGCTTTCCTGAATGATTTTAAAAGGTCAAGTCCATTATGAGTAGTTAAATAAATATCGAGCAGAATTATATCTGGATCAAATTCTTTTATAACATCGTGAGCTTCTTCCCCTTTCATACATATCTCAACATCATAACCGAATTTTACAAGAACCTTTTTAAGAGAAATACAAACTAAATCATCATCATCAATAAGCAGGATTTTCAATTTTATTTCTCCGTAGAATTGAATTTTATGAAAAAACGGGAGCCTTTGTTTATATTGGAATCAAAACCAATCTCTACTTTATATTCATCTAAAATATCTTTGCAAATACTTAAACCAAGCCCTGTACCATTCTTTTTCTTTGTAAAGAAATCAGTAAAGATCAATCCCTTATCTTCATCCTTTATTCCGTGACCAAAATCTTCAATTTCCCAGACTGTTTTGGAGGATTCTTTATATGTCCTTATAATAACAGGTTGAGAATCTTTACTAGCATCAACTGCATTTGTTATAAGGTTAAGAAGCACCTGAAGCAGTTTATTCCTGTCTATATTAATAAATATATTGTCTGAAGATTGCTCTCTCCGGATTGAACATCTTTTTTTTGCGGCATATCCTTCAACAAGATCAATTGCCTGTGAAGTGATTTCATTGAGAGAACATTTTTCCAATTGAGATTTCGTTTTCCTGGAAAAATCCAGAATATTTTCAATAAGAAATTGAATTCTCTCAATTGCTTCAGTACATGAATTTATAGATTCTTTTGCGTCTTCAGGTAAATTGTCAACAAGTTTTAAATAATCGAGATTTAATTTAAGAGCATAAAGCGGGTTTCTTATTTCGTGTACAAAGCTTGCATTTAATTTGCCAATTAATTGCAACCTGTTGTTTTGAGAATTGTCTTCAAACATTAAAAACGTAAAAAAAATTATGCACAACCAATTATTTTATCAGTTAAACATAATAATTTTTAGGTACCCCAACAAATAGACAGACGATTTTTATGTGTTGTTTATCTCTTTAAGAATTTCGCTTGAAATCTTTTTTATAACTTTGTCTGAATCATAGAACTTCGAATCAATTCTGTTCCTGATTTCTTCTATATTCTTACTGTCTGAATTTGTTTTACTCATTTGATTTGCTCTTTCAGAAATCTCAAGCTTATCCTGCTTTTGTTCTGAAGGTTCAACTTTTTTCTTTGAGATATTTTCTGTACTATTTGGAAAAAATGCATTATTAGATATTCGTTTTATTTCCATATTTCACCTGTAAAATGCAAGATTTTTTGAATTTTGTAAGTTTTTAATTTGTTTTGAAACGTCGGTCATTTCCTGTTTTTTCGCTTCTATAATATTATCGAATTTTTCCTGTATTTGTTTAGCAAGTAAATTAAGCGTAAAATCCAAATTTTCCAACTGGTCCTGCTTATAATTCTTCTTTAATAAAAGCTTTAATTGAAGGATTTCAGTAATTTCTCCTTTAATAGTCTCAATACTTTCGAAAAATTGTTTTTCTTCACTCAAACCATCAAGCTTGGTTAATAAATCTGCTAAAAGAAAACGTAAACGGCTACCTGTGCTTCTTAGTTCCATAATTAACTTGTTGTATAACTAAAAAAGTTTTGAATAGTCAATATTGAAGCAAGCTGTGCTTGTAATTGCTCATATCTTTGTCTCAATATTATAGAACTTTTATTTATTCTTTTTTCACCAGCAATTTTTCTATCGTTAAGTGCTTTAATGTTGCTTTCGAAATTGCTTTTAGATTTTGATAAATAACCTTCAATACCTAAATAAGGATTTATCTTATTATAAAGTGCATTTGAAATTCCATCAGTGGAATTGAATAGAGCTGCAATTTCATCCCCATTGTCTCTTATTTTTTGTTCCAGCTTTGATGAATCTGAAATACTTAATCCTGTGTTGCTGTTAAAAGTTAAACCGATTTGATATAAAGTATTAATATTCTGGTCCGAAATTCCCGGTACTTTTGAATAAACAAGTTCAGATAATGTGCTTAACAGAGTTGAAGCATTACCATCTGATGATAAAACTCCTCTGCCGGTAGTATTTGATGACTCCTGTTGAGCTTTAATGTAAGTATAAATGTCATTAAACTGAGTAATGAAATCTTCAATTTTAGTTTTGATTGAAGAAGTGTCCGCGGTTACAGTTACATTAACATTAGGATCGGTAGGTTCCATTAAAGATTTTAGTGAAAAAGTAACACCACTTACAAGATCACTAACTACATTTGAATTTCTCTGAATATTCAAACCATTAAATTCAATAATGGCATTAAGCTGACTGTTTACTGTAATATCAGAATAAACATATCCGGTTGTATCAGGATCTGTGGATTGATTGAAAGTTGGTCTGTCTGAACCAAGATTCAAACCTATCGAAGAAAGTGCAGAGTATGTGCTGTTATCACTTAATTCTTTTATTCTGAAATCTACACCCGTTTCTTTAGTAGTTAATGTGAATTGAGAAAAGCCGGAGACAGGACTTAATACAGAAGCTGTTACAATTCCTGAAGCTCCTTTTTCCTTAGTTACGCCAATGTTCAGATCACTTACTAAATCGAAACCGGATTCATGAGTTATTGATATATATTTACTCGCATCACCAACGGTAAGCTTTAATTTAACATCACCAGGGTTTGGAGAATCAACAACTTTTTCTGCTGTAACTCCTGAAATATCAGTATTTATTTTACTGACCAATTCATCTATTAAGTCTTCATAAGTTCCACCACCGTTAACAGTTATACTTTTTTCAGTTCCATTTAAATTAATCTTAAATGTACTTGTTCCACCAGAGTATGAGCTGGAGGTACTCATTGAGCTTGAAGAGACAACTGCTTTATCTGCATTTATTGCGTCTCTTATTTTTTCCATTACAGTTTGGTTTGTTTCAGTGCCGGTTAAAGCAACTTCAATATTGCTAATATATTCTCCGCCGCTTCCATCACCCGTTTTTACAGTAAAATATTGTGTGCCTGTTACAGCATTTGCCAATGTTGAAGAAAGTTCCTGTGAAACCAGAAGATCATTTTTTGCTAGTTGATTTACTCTTATGCCATAAGCACCAACAGATGCTGAATTGCCAGCACTGGCTGTTATAAAACTTGTATTAGATGATGCTGCTGATTTGGCATTAAATAATGAGCTGCTTTCTGTTGATCTTAAGTTGGTGAGTAAAGATTTGAATTTATCAAGCTTTGAGCTTAGAATACTATATACTGAAGATAAACTCTGGTATTTTGAAACCCGTTTTGTTATCGGTGTAATTAGTTTTTCATTCTCATTGGCAATGTATGAAGTGATGAGAGAATTAATGCTTGAGGTGGTTAATATATCGTTTGCCATTTTATTTCTTACTAAAAATATTTATCCATGTATCTCTTAACTCGGTAAGAATTTTATACACCAGGTCATAATTTTTCTGACGCATCTCTTCCTGGCAAAACTGGTAAAGCCTGAATAAACCTACTGAAATTACTCTGACTTCATCTGTATCAAATCTTAAAGAATTAATGAGCGCTTGTATAGCGTCATTTGTTTTTATCATATTTTTTTTCTGACAGTTTACTATAGCAAAATCATAAACTTTAATAACCAATTGCTGAGGAGTGGCTTCCATAATTTCTTTTACAAGATATTGGTTAAGTCGGGTTTGCTTGTTGCCTGAAAAAGTTGAGTTGTACATTTAAAGATTCTTTCACTAAAAATTTCAGATTAAAAAAATCCCCCGAATTTCTCCGGGGGTTAAAATAAGATTTATATCTTATTGAAAGAGAGAAAGGATACTTTGAGGAGCCAAATTAATCTGAGCAAGCATTGAAGTTGCTACCTGGCTACCTATTTGTCCTTTAGTTGCATTCAATTGTTCCATTGCTATATCTGCATCAAACAAGCGGCTTACGCTGGCTGTTGCATTAGCTATAGCTGATGATAAATAATCATCCTTCACATCAAGTCTCTGAACAAAGTTACCAATCTTACCTAATGCATCTCTAACTGCTGTTTCAAGAGTAGTAACAGTAATTGAGGTAATGTTAGTTGAAGTTGTTCCGCCACTTGAAATACTGGCTAAACTTAATGTATTCAATGTACCGTAATTGACTGTAGTTGATTCACTTTCGCCTGTTTTGAAAACGAAATTACCTGATGCAGGTAGTGTTGAACCACTAAGTAATGTTGTATCATTAAATTTGGTTCCTGAAAAGATTGAACTTATTTCATCACCGATAGCATTGATATCTGAAGCAAGAGCGGATAAGTTCTTTGTAGGATCGGTAGCTTCAGCTACTTTACCTTTTATTTGAATAAGAAGATCGTTAACACTTGAAAGAGCAGCTTCAGCTGTTGATAACATATTCTTTGCAGAACCGATGTTACCTTGAGCAGCTTTCATTATATATACTTTTCCTTCAAGTTCTTTACCAACTCTGTATCCAGATGTATCATCTGCAACTGAGTTAATTCTTTTTTGTGTTGCTAAACGTAATTGAGCTTTTGTTGTTTGAGCATTTACTTTTACTAATGCATTGTATGCATTTAATGCTTCTACGTTTGTGTTAATTTTGAATGCCATTGTACTTGTACCTCCGTGTATGTTTAAGTTTTACTGAGTATCCTTACTCAGCTTTTGTTTTGTTATTTATAAGATTTTTTATCTTACACAAATATTATCGGCAGGTAAATTAAAATGTTTAGTGTTTAGAGGTTCTTAATTACTGGATATATCTTCTTTCTTAATGTCTCCATACGAGCCACTATTTCTTTTTGACCGGAAAATGTCCTTTCTGCATTTTCTATAGTGGATTTTATTTTGATAAATTTATTATTTTGAAGATAAGTTGAAATAAGATAAAAGACTGCAGATGGATTTTTAGTCAGAGTAAAGGATTTTTCAAAAATTTCCTCAGCTTCATTGAACATTTGTAAGTTATAGAGAACCAATCCAAATCTATTTAAAAATGCATGATTCTCGGGGAAGGATTGATTTAATGATCTGAAAAAATCAATTTTGCTTGATCCTTCATAGTCTTCAATTAAAGTTAAGATCAGTTCAAGGTTGTTCTCATTAATTTCAGGAATATATCTCTTAAAGGAATTAAAACTTTTTTTATTTAAAAGAATGTCAATTAGTTCAAACGTTTTTATATTTTTTTTGTTCTTACTCCCTTTGAGTTTTTCAAAGAAATAATTAAATGTTTTTTTATCCTTCGATTGAATACTGATATTCAAACCTTCATAAATAATTGTTTCAACATCCAATAAAATTGCCTGAAAGGAATTTTCATTACCGGATAAAAAATTATTATTTATATCAAAGGCATCTCTGCAAAACCTGTTTGATTTATCATATTCTTTTAATTGAAAGAATATTTTTGCAGCAACGAGAAGATTCGTTGGCTGTTCATAATTATATTCAAGACTTTTGGTAATTAATTCCAGGGCTTCATTCCAGTTCTGCTTTTCTGCTTTTATTACTGCAAGGTACCTGAACGCAAGGGATTTATATTCTCCCTTAAGAGTTTCACCTGTTACTGCTTTATTAAAATAAAAAACCGCACTCTCAGAGTTATTTAAGATTCCGTAGGTTTGTCCTAAATGAAAAGCATAATAAGGAGAAGGATTCCGGTTATACTCATCAATAAGTATTAATAAATTTCTTTTTGCTTTCTCTTTAAGCTCTTCGTTTGGTAAACTGTAACCGACATGAATAATTTCAATACTTGAATTTAAAATATTAAAATCATTTTCCATGAGCGATTGCTCTATTTGCTCATGAATTTTTCCTTTAAATCTTATTCTCTTATCATTTGGAAATAACCGCACATATTTCATAACAGATGGGCGATTTCTCACTTCATCAATATTTTTTATTATGCAATGGTAAGCTTCCTGCTTTTGGTTTCTTATTAGATTTTTTAATTCTTTAATTGATTTTCCTGATAAACGCTCATCAGCATCTAAATAAAGAATCCAGTCTCCTGAAGAATTTTCCAACGCAAAATTTCTTGCAGATGCGAAATCATTATTCCATTTGTAGTTCAAAATGTTCGCATTAAACTCTTTAGCAATATTAATTGTATTGTCATTAGAACCGGTATCCACTAAAACAATTTCATCAACAACGCCTTTAACAGAATCTAAACATTCCTTAAGATACTTCTCTTCATTTTTAACAATTATACTTAGAGTTAACATAATACCTGTTACCGATATATTTTTTTAATTAGATTATCTGCGGTTATTGACCAGGTAAGCTTCTTCATATCATTTCCTGCCTGAATACCGGTTTTTTTTATCGCTTCCCTGTTGAAGTATGCATATTCAAGTTTGTAAATGACCTCGTCCAGATCAGGTTCTACCCAATCTGAAATAAGCTGGTTTCGTTCATCATATATTTTGGAATCATTCATGTTCAAAAGAGGATATGAATTTTTTTTAGTTAACACATCTTTGTGCCCGGAATTAAAAGATGCAATTACAGGTTTTCCGCACGCCATATATTCCATCAAGACTAAATTTGTTCCACCTTCACACCTGTTGGGAAAAAGTCCGATATCTGTTTGATGATATATCTCCCTAAACTTCTCGTTTTGAACAACCGGAAGTGTAAATATCCTTTTTGCATCAAGCCTGTTTATGCTATAAAGATTTAATATAAACTCTTCCCAGGTATTTCCTTTCATTTCAAAGTTTATAAAACGGGACTTATTCATAGAATGCATCGTTGCAGGCCAAAAGTTATACCAGGCATTTACGAGGATAACATCATCATATTTATGCTGTAAAATCTTTACCGCTTTTAGTACTATATCCTGCCCTTTTCGGAATTCAAATTTTCCGCCGGAAAATATTATAAAAAGATTTTTATTATGATGAATGTTCTCAGGATAAAAAAGTTCAGGATCAATTCCCTGTATAAGTACATCGGAATTTTTTATTCCAGCTTCTGACATTTTTTCTTTACACCATGTAGAACCTGCAAATATCAAATCATAATTTTTACTATTCTGAACTGATGTTTGGTTTAATTCGTTTTCAAAAAATGTATAACCATAATTTTCAGTCCCTCTTATATCAACTATACTTTTGAATTCAAGATCAAATAAAGCATGCAAAACTTTTCCTTCAATCATCTTTGAATTCACAGGTAAATTATGTTCATCTATATTTATTGTTTTTAGTTTTTTTGACAATTCCTGCTTCAAATATTTACTGCAGACTCCCCAGCCAAAATTTTCTCCCTTTGTCAAGCCTAAATACAGTTTATCTTCCTGCCGGTAAAGCTGGTTTAGGATTTCGGATTTAGAATTTTGGATTTGATTGGTTACAGACCGAGTACTGCAAACTGAAGACTGTATCTCATACTCTTCAGGAACTTGCACTTGAATTTGCTTTTGTAATTGAACTTTTCTTTCCAACTCCTTTTTTACTTCTTCAACGACACCCTTCCAATTCCCGGGGAAAGATTGCCTGAACAATTTCATTGTTGGATACCATGGCGTATCATTCCTGTTCAGCATCCATCTCCAATCAGGCACAAATGAAAGTAGCAGCCACACAGGTTTTGCCATTGCTCCGGCAAGATGTGCAATTGAAGTATCAACAGAGATTACAAGGTCACAGTTTTCAATAATTGCGGCGGTATCCGGCATATCTTTCATAAGCCCATCGAGATCATTTACAGGGTAAGAAGAATCTTTAAGTTGTTTAAGAGGAGTTCCCATTTGCAGTGAAAAGAATTCAACACCTTCAACGGAAAAAAGTGGATAGAATTCTTTTAGAGAACACGATCTTTTTTTATCACGACTATGTTTAGGATTTCCTCCCCAGACAATTCCAACTTTAACAGAGTTTCCCTTTGATAATATCTTATTGAATTTTTCTACTAAACCCGTCTCAGGAATAATATAAGGAATATAAGAAGGAATATTTTCCAGGTTAGTTTTAAAGAATAATGGAAGATTTAACAACGGCACCTGATAATCATAATCAACTTTAGGTTCAGACCAATCAACTTGCCTGGGAATTAATTTATCAATCCCTTTTACATTTTTGTATAAAGAAATCAAATTTGGACTACTTTCAAAAATTGTATTACATCCAATTTTTTTTAGTAAAGCTAAGTATCTTATAAAGTGAATTGAATCACCCAAACCCTGTTCATCATACACTAAAATATTTTTCCCTTTTATATCCTGGTTTGTAAGCATTGGTTTGGAAAATGATCTTTTCTGAAAATCATTATGTTTGAAACGCCATTCGTATTCCTTCCAGCCTTCTTCAAAATCCCCAAGCAGGAAATGTACATGGGCTTTATTATAATGAGCTTCAACTACTTCATTATTTACTTTTAATGCCGCATTAAAAAAATCAAGCGATTCCTTCACCAAACCTTGTTCAAGTTTTCCAACTCCAAGATTTGTAAACACAGCTATTCTGCTCGGATCATCTTTAAGAACCTTATTAAAGTATTCATCCGATTTATCGTACTCACCTCTTTTATTTAATATCGTACCGACATTTATACATGCTTCTTTTTTTCCCGGATTCAAGACTAATGCTTTTTTATAAGCTTCTTCTGCATCATCAAGCCTCTCGGAATTCTGATAACAAACTCCAAGATTGTAATAAGCATTTTCATCTGCTGGTGATATTGACAGGACTTTCTCAAAACATTTTTCAGCAGAATGATAATCCTGAGTTGCAATAAAAATATTACCCATGTTATTATATGTTTCAGCATGATCGGGGTTTAATTCAATACCTTTCTTGAAGTTCTCCAGTGCTGGCTCATAATTATTTTGTTTCAGAAAAGCTGTTCCAAGATTATAATAGTAATCACTGTTATTTGGCTCAATAAGAATTGCTTCTCTATAATATGCTATTGAATCTTCAAACTTCTCAAGTGCTAAACATAGATTTCCAAGATTATTGTAGTTTGTAGAACTTTTTTTATTTATTTCAAGTGCTTGTTTGTATAAGTGTTCAGCTTTATCGTACTTTTTTTGTGAAAAACAGATGAGCCCAAGATTATTCAGCGCATCTGTATTCAATGGGTTCAATTGAATTGCTATTTCATAATGATATTCAGCTTGTTCAATTTCTTTTAACTGCTGGTAACAATAAGCTAAATTATATTGTGCCTGTGGATGTTTTTCATATAAAGAAATTACTCTTGAGAAATATTCACTTGCTTTATGATACTCTGATAAATTCAAACTGATAATTCCAAGAAAATTCAGAACATCAAAATCATTTTCGTTTTCAAACAGTAATTCTTTCAGGAGTAATTCTGCGGAGGAATATTCTCCTTTTTCAAAAAGTTCAACAGCTTGCAGATAATTATCTATAGCCTGAATCATTTTTATAAATGTTTCTCTTTAGTATTAACAAGTGTAGTATGTGTTTTTTCAAACCCAAGAAGTGAATTAATTTTACCTAGACCTTCAACAGCAAATTTGTTTTCAGGATTATTCTTTACTGCCCATTCATACATAATCTTGGCTTCTTTATCTTTACCAGAAATAGAAAATGCTTCTCCTATTCCTGCACATGCCTGAGATGATACCGGGTTAATATTCAATGCAAGTTCAAATGATTCCTGTGCTTTATCGGCTTTATTCAGAATTAACAAAATCAACCCTTTAAGATTTTCATAAGAAGATATAAGGTGATTTTCAGTTTCCTTGTCAAGCTGTGAATAAAAAAGCTGTTCTGTCCTCAGCAATGTTTCGAGTGCTTCATCGTATTTTTTCAATTCAAATAATTGAAAAACTGAGGATAAAATTTTACTAAGATTCTCCCCCAACTTTTCTGTATTATCTTTCAATAAAGAATTATGATCTTTGGAAAGGCAAAAAATGACATTTATTTTTGCGAGGCTTTCAATTGCAAAAGAATTTTCCGGATTATTATTTACAGCAAATTCAAACATTGCCTTTGCATTCTCTTCATCTCCTATCAGATAAGAACAATGTCCTAACCCGGCACAGGCATCCGATGAAATTGGATCTAGAATCAAAGCACGTTCAAAACAATCCTTAGCATCATCAGTTTTATTTAAACCGAGGTAATTATATCCTTTGAGATTAAAAAATGCTGAAGCAAAAGCTGCATTTGTTTGTTTTGATAGATGACCATTAAAATATTTTTCAGCTGTTAAAAGTTTATTCAATGATTCAATGAATTTATTTGACTTAAACAAATCATAAGCTTCGTTTATAATATTATCAGATATTTCTTCCTGTTTTTTATTTCCTAATTCTATGTGTATTTCATTATTATCCGGAACATTGGCTAAAATTGCATTTACTTTTTTGAATCCTTCTAATGCATTAACGTTGTTTTCATTATAACCTAATTCAAACATAGATTTTGCACTTTCATAGTCCTTTTCAATGAAAAGAATCTCTGCCAGCCCGATATAAGCTTCAGATGAATTTGGATCTATACTCAAAGCCCGCTCAAAACATTTTTTTGCATCATCAGTTTTATTTAGACCGAGATAGTTATATCCTTTAAGATTAAAAAATGCTGATGCAAAAGCAGCGTTTGTTGGTTTTGATAAATGGCCATTAAAATATTTCTCTGCTGATAAAAGTTTATTCAGTGATTCAATATATTTATTCGATTTAAACAAATCATAAGCTTCAGTTATAATACTATCAGAAATTTCTTCTGGTTTGATATTTTTTGATTCCATGGGGATTTCTTTATGATCTGGGACGCCGGCTAAAATTGCATTCA
>Ga0105107_10001640_pt1 | contig 14570 bp, 12 predicted proteins | sample PPLLaktember2015_6_FD_79335 | JGI IMG/M metagenome (GOLD analysis project Ga0105107, IMG submission 79335) | Freshwater sediment microbial communities from Prairie Pothole Lake near Jamestown, North Dakota, USA - PPLs Lake P8 Core (1) Depth... | ecosystem: Environmental > Aquatic > Freshwater >...
CGCAGCAGGTGTTCTCCACCGCCGACGACAACCAGAACGCGGTCACCATCCACGTGCTGCAGGGCGAGCGCGAATTGGCCTCGGGCAACAAGTCGCTCGGCCAGTTCAACCTCACCGACATCCCGCCGTCGCCGCGCGGCATGCCGCAGATCGAGGTCACCTTCGACATCGACGCCAACGGCATCCTGCACGTGGCGGCCAAGGATAAGGCCACCGGCAAGGAGAACAAGATCAAGATCCAGGCGAGCTCGGGCCTGAACGATGCCGAGATCCAGCGCATGGTAAAAGACGCCGAAACGCATGCCGAGGAGGATCGCAAGATCCTCGAGCTGGTGAACGCCCGCAACGCCTGCGAGGCGCTGGTGCACACGGTGAAGAAATCGCTCAAGGAGCACGGCGACAAATTGGATGCCGCGGACAAGGGCGGCATCGAGGCCGCGCTGAAGGACGCCGAGGGCGTGCTGAAGTCCGAGAGCAAGTCCGAGATCGAAGCCAAGGCGGAGGCGCTGGCCAAGGCCGCGCAGAAGCTGGGCGAGAAGGTGTACGCCGAGAGCCAGCAGGCGGCGCAAGGCGCGGCTCAGGCCGAGCCGGGCGCAGCGGCGGGTGACGCCAAGCAGGCGGACGGCGACGTGGTCGACGCCGAGTACACTGAGGTGAAGGACAAGAAGGCCGGTTGATCACGCGACAATGACCACGGCCGGGCGGTGCGCGCAAGCGCGCCGCCCGTTTTGCCGTCTGGAAAGGCACATGGCGAAGCGCGACTACTACGAAGTGCTGGGCGTCAACCGGGACGCGTCGGAGGACGACATCCGCAAGTCGTACCGCAAGCTCGCCATGAAATGGCACCCGGACCGCAATCCCGACAACCCCAAGGCCGAGGACCATTTCAAGGAGGCGCAGGCGGCCTACGACGTGCTGTCGGACGCGAAGAAGCGCAGCGCCTACGACCAGTTCGGCCACGCCGGCGTCGATCACCAGGCCGGCATGGGCGCCGCGGGCGGCTTCTCCGGCTCGGGCTTCGGCGACATCTTCAACGACATCTTCGGCGACATCTTCGGCGGGGCCCGCGGCGGCCGCTCGAACGTGTTCCGGGGTGCCGACCTGCGCTACAACCTCGAAATCACCCTGGAGCAGGCGGCGCATGGATTCGAGACGCGCATCCGCATCCCGACCATGGCGCCGTGCGAGACCTGCCATGGCAGCGGCGCGAAGGCCGGCACGCAGGCTCAGACCTGCCCCACCTGCCGCGGCGCCGGCCAGGTGCGCGTGTCGCAGGGCCCGTTTTCCATCGCGCAAACCTGCCCACGCTGCCACGGTACCGGGAAGATCATTCCCCACCCGTGCACGGCGTGCGGCGGAAACGGGCGCGTGAAACACCAGAAGACGTTGTCGGTGAAAATCCCGTCCGGCGTGGACGAAGGCGACCGCGTGCGGCTGTCGGGCGAAGGCGAGCCAGGGGTGAACGGCGGCCCGGCGGGAGACCTGTACGTGCAGGTGCACATCAAGCCGCACCCGGTGTTCCAGCGCGACCACGACGACCTGCACTGTGAAATGCCCATCTCCATCACCACCGCCGCGCTGGGCGGCGAGATCGAGATTCCCACGCTGGACGGCTCGGCGCGCATCCGCGTACCGGCCGAGAGCCAGTCGGGCAAGACCTTTCGGCTGCGCGGCAAGGGCATCAAGGGCGTGCGTAGCCATGCGCCGGGCGATCTTTTCTGCCACGTCGCGGTGGAAACTCCGGTCAACCTCACACCGCGGCAAAGGGAGTTGCTGCGCGAGTTCGAGGGCATCAGCGAAAAGGATGTCGCGCGCCACAATCCGCGCAGCAAGACCTGGCTGGAGAAAGTGAAGGAGTTCTTCGAAGGCTAGCCGGTCCCCGGTGGCGCACCGCGGGGAGCCCCTGCTAGACTTCCGGCATAGTCAGCCGGGAGGGGATTCCGACATGCAACGCCACCTGAGGCGCCTCTTGTGCGCTTCGCTCCTGTTCTGCGTCAGCCTGGGCGCCGCGGCGGACGCGGTCACCGACCGGGCGAAGGCGCTGCTGCAGCGCCAGGACGCGCAAGGCGCCTACAAGCTGTTGTTGCCGCTCGAGCCCCAGCGCGCGGGCGATCCCGAGTATGACTACCTGTTGGGCATCGCCGCGCTGGATGCGGGCGACCCGGAACGCGCCATCTTCGCCCTCGAACGGGTGCTCGCCGTGCAGCCCGAGAACCTGCAGGCGCGCGCGGAAATCGCGCGCGCTTACATGGCCACGGGCGAGCGTGAGGCGGCGAGGCGCGAGTTCGAGGCAGTGCGCGCGCGGCAAGTGCCCGCCGACGTGCGCGCGACGATCGACCGCTTCCTCTCGGCGATCTCGGCGGCCGAGCGCACGCGGGTGGACAAGTACCTGGAGCTGGCGTTCGGGTACGACACGAACGTGAACAGCGCGACCGGGATGTCGACCATCGCGATTCCGTTCTTCGGGGGCGCCAACTTCACGCTTGACCCCTCATTGACCGAGCGCGATGACCGCTTTCTCAACCTGGCTGCGGGAGTCAATTTCACGCGCAAGCTCAGCCTGGCTTGGTCGCTCGTGGGTGGATTGGGTGGCAACTTGCGCCAGAACTTGAGCGAGGGGCAGTTCAACTCCGATGCGCTCGACGCGAGCCTCGGCGTACGCTTCACCCGCGGCCTGGAGGCCATCACCGTGGGGGCGCAAGGCCAGTATTTCGCGGTCGATACTGACACCTACCGGACCACTTCCGGCGTGATCGCGCAATGGCAGCACAGCTTCGACGAGCGCACCCAGGCGACGCTCTACGGCCAGCATGCGGCACTGCGCTATGAGACCCAACCGGTGCGCGACGCGGATCGCAGCGTGGTGGGCCTCGCCTTCGCCAAGGCGTTCACCGGCGAGCTCTCGCCGGCGATCTTCTTCAGCCTGTACGGCGGCGAAGAGAAGGAGGTCAACGAGTTGTTCCCGCACCTGGGCCACGAGCTGGTTGGCGTGCGCCTGGGTGGCCAGCTACGTCTCGGGGGGCCGTGGTCGGCTTTCGGCTCGGTGTCCTACGAGCAGCGTGAGTACGGCGGCATCGAACCGCTATTCCTCGTCACGCGCGAAGACGAGCAGACGGACGCGAGCATCGGCCTGAGCTACCTGTGGCGCTCCGGCATGACGTTGCGCCTCCAGGTCTCGCACACCGAAAACAGCTCCAACGTCGCGCTGAACGACTTCGAGCGGACCATCGCGAGCGCTGCGGTGCGTTTCAACTTTTGACAGGGGCCGCAACGCTGTGACTTATTTCCTGCCGTGCCGGAATGTCGTGTCGACACAATCACTTGTCCGCCGCTTGCGCGGCCGCATTGCCTAGGGGGTTCGCATGCCCGGCTCCACGCCGTTCCGACTGAATCGCAGCGGTTTGCTGCTTGCGCTCATCTCCACCGCGTTTGCCGGCCAGGTCCAGGCTGCCGCGGGGCGAGTCGAATTTGCGATCGGCCCCGCGACCGTGGTCGGCACGGATGGGCGTACTCGCCCCGCCGCCCGCGGCACCGAGCTCGACACCGGCGACACCGTCCAGACCAATAACGGCCGCGTGCAGGTCAGGATGACCGACGGCGCGTACATTTCGCTGCAACCGAACACCGAGTTCGGCATCAAGAACTACAAGTTCGCGGGCAAGGCCGATGGCTCGGAGAACGCCCTTTACTCCCTGTTCAAGGGCGCCATGCGCACCGTCACCGGCCTGATCGGACGGACCAACCGCAACCGCTACCAGGTGGCCACGCCCACCGCGACCGTGGGCATCCGCGGCACCGGCGGGCTGATCCAGGTGCAGAACGACGGCTCGACGCTGGTGCAGGGAACGAGCGGCATCTGGTTCCTGGCGAATCCGGCTGGGACCATCGATATTCCGGCGGGGGTTGCCGGGATCGCGCCGGTGGATCCGAAGCTGCCGCCGAAAGAGACGTTGCAGATTCCTACTGCGGGGCCGTCGCCGTTGCCTGCGTTGATTGAGTTTGTGCAGGGGGAGGAGCGGGAGACCGATGGCGAGAACGTGATAGCGGCGGCCCCCGCGCCGGGCGAAACAAAGCTCAGCGGCCTCGCCGTGGTTAACGCCTTCGGGTATGCCGGCCCCCCTTCGTTCCCGGGGATCGCATCGGGCGCCAGCGCGATTGCAAAGTTCAATGCCGGTGGCCAGATGACGGAGGTCACTGTCAACAGCACGACCTTCAGCTTGGCAAGCGGGTCGCACGCAGATTTCGGGACCGACAGCATCCTCACCTGGGGCCGCTGGATCGGCCCGGTCTCCATCGTGGGATCCTGGTGCGAAGGCACGTGCTCCGGCACGAACTATACGCAGGATCAAGGCCTGCACTACGTCGTCGGCGTTCCCACCCCGTCAATGCCCTTGACGGGTACCGCGAACTACACCCTGACCGGCGCGACGCAGCCGACCTATATCGATGGCAGGACGGCGCCGGGTACGCTGACCACTGGAAGTCTGGCAGTGGATTTCGCCGGGTTGACTGTTATCACCGCTCTCGACGTCGCCATGCCCGATACGAGCTATTCAATTCGTGGCGTCTCGCTTATTTCGAGCGGTACCGCGTTCTTCTTCGGCAACGCCCCGGGTACCCTGACCTGCTCCGGCGGAAGCGGCTGCACCGCGCGCGTCGACGGCTTCTTTGCGGGCGCCAGCGCCGAACGCGCGGGTCTCGGCTACCACGTCCGTGACTTCATTGGCGGAGACATAGTCGGGGCGGCGGCGTTCCAGAAGCAGTAGGCGTTGTCGAAGTCGGAGGCGCTTGAGCATCTGCGGGCCGGCCGCCCGCAGGCGGCCGCCGCGCTTCTGTCCTCCGTGCTGGACGGCACCCCGACCGACGCCGAGGCCTGGTTCCTGCTGGGCGCGTGCCGCCACGCGCTGAATGACCTGCCTGCGGCCGCAGAGGCGTTCTCTCGCAGCCTGCTGCTGAACCCCGGCAACGCCGAAGCCCACTTCGCCCACGTCACCGTGCTGCGCGCGCTGGGCCGCAAGCATGCGGCGCTGGCGGCGGGCCGCAAGGCCGTCGATCAGTTCCCGAGCGATGCCCGCGCCATCTACGCGATGGCGCTGTGCCTCGAGGATCTCGGCCACCTGGACGAAGCACTGGCGCACTACGACACGGCGCTCTCGGACGATCCGGCCTTCGAGGACGCACTTCACAATCGCGGCCTGCTGCTTCTCCGCCTCGATCGCGTGGAGGAAGCCGAGGTCAATCAGCGCCAGTACGTCGCCCTCCGTCCGCACGCCGCGCGCGCGCATAGCGTCCATGCCGATGCGTTGCTGTCCCTCGGGCGCTTCGAGGAAGCGCTCCGCGCATTGGATGAAGTCGAACGACTTTCGCCGGCGGACATGAGCGCTCGAGTGCGCCGCGGCGTCGCGCTCGCGGCCTTGCGCAGGTTCGACGACGCGCGGCGGGTCATGACCGATGCGCGCGCGGCCGACCCAGACGCGGTAGCCGCATATCTGGGGCGCGTCTCACACCAACCGGATCCGGAGGCCATGCTCTGCCCGGAGAACATCTTTCTCTGGCATGCCTGGCGCCGACTTGGGCAATGCGACTGGTCGGGCTGGGACGAATGCGTGGAGGAGATGGCGCGCATCGCGTCGGCACCGGAGGTCGAGCTGGAGCCCGCTGTCGCCTTCATATGCCGCCTCTTGCCGCTGAGCGGTGCGCAGCGCCACGCGGTGGTACGCAAGGTCAGCGCGCGCATCGAATCGAAGTTTCCCGCACTCCCCCCGGCGCAGTCGCGGACGCGTCGGCGCCTGCGGGTTGGCGTCCTCTCGCCGGACTTCCGCGAGCACCTGAACGCCTATCTCCTGCGGCCCCTGTTCGAGCTCGCCGACCGCTCCCGGTTCGAGATCCTCGCCTACTCGGTCGCCGCCGATGACGGGAGCCGGGCGCGCGCCTCGGTGCGTGCCGCCGCGGATGCGTTCCGGGACCTGGAGTCGCTGTCCGAATCCGAAGCGGCTTTGGCGATTCGGAACGACGATGTCGACATCCTGCTCGACGTCGGCGGGCACACGACGGACGCCCGGTTCGCCATCACGGCCCAGCGACCGGCCCGCGTGCAGGTGAACTACCTGGGGTTCTCCTGCTCGCTGGCCTCGACGCGCGTCGACTACGCGATCGTGGATCGCGTCGCCGGCGGCGACGCCGACGAGTGGACCGAAGCGCGCGTCTTCGTCCCGGACACGCATTTTCTCTACGACTACCGCAGCGAGGCGCCGCAGGCGCCTGTCACGCGACGCGACTATGGCCTTCCCGAGGATGCGTTCGTCTACTGCGCGTTTCACAGGGCGGAGAAGATATCGCCCGACGTCTTCGAGCTCTGGATGCGCATCCTCGCGCGAGTGCCGAACTCGGTGCTCTGGTTCCGCGCGCTCACCGAGCGGACCGCGCGCAACCTGCGCGCGCGGGCCGAGGCGCACGCGATGGCTCCGGCACGGCTGGTTTTTGCCCCATTCGAGCCGAGCAGCGACCCGCGCTACCTCAGCAGGCATCGGCTGGGCGATCTCATGCTGGATGCGCTGCACCACAATGCGACAACCACGGCCTGCGATGCGCTGGGTGCCGGCCTGCCCCTCCTCACGCTGCCGGGTTCGGCAATGGCCGCGCGCATGGGCGAAAGCTTAGTACGGGCAGCGGGGCTACCCGAGATGGTGGTGCGGGACCGCGAGGGCTACGTCGAGACCGCGGTGCGACTGGCATGCAACCGCGCCGCCCTTCGTGAGGCTACGGACCGGCTGAGATCCAACCGCAAGCGAGCACCCCTTTTCGACACCTCAGGGCGCGTGCGCGCACTGGAAGCGGCGTGCGAAGGGATATACGAGCGCTGGGCGCGCGGAGAGCGTCCAGCCGATTTCGCGGTCTAGGCCTCCGCCCACTGCCGCATCAGATTGCTGTACACCGCAGAGATCGCCGCGTTCTCCCCGGCATCCAGCCGGTCGCGCAGCCCGTTCATGATGACGCTCAGGTCGTACAGGATCTCGCGCTTCGATTCCTCGCGCACCAGGCTCTGGATCCAGAACACGGCCGCAACACGCGTGCCGCGCCGCACCGGCTCGACCCGGTGGACGTTGGTCGATGAGTACACCACCATCGAACCAGGGGGGAGCTTGATGCGCCGTTCCGACTGATGCTCCTGCAGAATAAGCTCGCCGCCGTCGTAGGAATCGGGCGGGCTGAGGAACAGCGTCGCCGAAACGTCGGATCGCACCTCGTCGCCCATGATGGCGTTGTCGACGTGGGAGCCGTAGGTCATGCCGACGTCGTAGCGGTTGAAGATCGGTCCGTGGATGCGGCGCGGCAGCGCCAGGTTGTAGAACGTCGCGTTCCGGCGCATCGCCGACAGGATGAGCGGGGCGCACTGCTTCGCGGCCTCGGTGTCGCTCTTGAGCTGCAGGTTGTTCTTCAGCTCGCGCGCGACCACGCCCGCCGTCACCCGTCCGTCCTCGAACGCCCCCTCCCCGAGCTCGCGCATCACCTGCGCAACTTCGTCCTTGTTCAGCACCCCGGGAATCTGCAGCAGCATGCGCGTCGACAATGAGGGAAAATTGCGGCCGATGATAGCACCGGCACGCTGGATGCTCCTTGGGCTCGCGCTGTGCCTCCCCGCCCTCGCCGCGTGGGGCCAGGGCGTCACGCCGCGCACGGTGGTCCTCGGACAGTCGGCGCCGCTGTCAGGCCCGCTGCAGTCGCTCGGCGAGGAGATGCGCAATGGCGCCCTCGCCTACCTGCGCAAGCTGAACGACGCAGGCGGCGTGCACGGCCGGCGCCTCGAGCTCGCCACGCTCGACGACGGCGGCGAGCCGGCGCGGGCGCTCGCCAATACCCGCCGCTTCATCGAGGAGTTCCGCGTCTTCGCGCTGCTGGCCTACGCCGAACCCAGTCTCACCCGGGAAGTTCTGGCCACGGTGCAGCAGGCGCGCATCCCGCTCTTCGGAGCCGCGACCGGGGCAGCGAGCGCGCGCCGGACCGGCCGCGGCGTTTTCTCAGTACGCGCGAGCCGCACGGACGAAGCGGAGCAGGTCGTCAGCCACTACGCGCTGCTCGGGCTCAAGCGATTCGCGCTGGTCCGCAAGGACGATGCCGCAGGCGCCGAGTTCCTCGCCGGGGCGCGCAACGCGCTCTCGGCCCGCGGGCTGGCGCCCCCGGCGGACGTCGCTCTGGTCGACGACGCGGCCGGCCTCGCCGGCGCTGCGCGGGACACCTTCATGGTGGATCCGCAGGTGGTGGTCGTCGCGCTGCCGCAGCCGCCTGCGGCGGACTTGATACGCGAGATCAGGCGTGGCGGCAGCGGTGCCCAGATCGTGGCCCTGTCCACGTCGGATCCCGATGCGCTCGCCAAGGCGCTGGGACCAGGCGGCACCGGGATCGCGTTGTCGCAGGTCGTACCGCCGCTCGCGCAAGTTTCGCTGCCGATCGTCTCGGAGTACCGCGCCGCGCTGGAAGCCGAAACCGGGCGTGCAGCGCATGACCCGAGGTCTCTGGAGGCCTACATTGCCGCCAAGGTGTTCGCGGAGTCGGTGCGGCGGGCAGGGCCCGGGCTCTCGCGGGAAGCCCTGTGGCGCGCGCTCGATGCCATGTCGTTCTACGACGCAGGCGGCTATACCGTGGCCTTCTCGCGCAATCGCCGGCAAGGCAGCACCCGCGTCTACCTGATGGCCATCGGGCAGGACGGCAAGCTGCTGCACTGACGTAACGCTCAGGCGCGTCGCCAGGTCGTTCCCTGCGGGTCGTCCTCGAGGATGATGCCCTTCGCGACAAGCTCATCTCGGATCCGATCGGCCCCCGCATAGTCTTTCGCCTTGCGCGCGCCAATCCTCGCCGCGATGCGCTCCAGGACCCAGTCGTCGGCGCTTGCGCCCTGGAGGAACTGCGTTGTGTCGCGCTGCAGCAGCCCAAGCACCCCACCCAGCGCGCGCAGCTGCGGCGCGAGCCCTCGCTCGCCGCTGTTCACCCTCGAGGCGAGCTCGAAGAGCACGGCCACCGCCTCCGGCGTGCCGAAGTCGTCGTCCATCGCTTGCTTGAACCGCTGGGCATGCGACTCGCGCCAGTCAACGGCGACCTCCGTTGGGGGCAGGCCCTTCAGCGAAACGTAGAGCCTGGTGAGCGCACCCTTCGCGTCTTCCAGATGCGCATCCGAGTAATTCAGCGGGCTGCGGTAGTGCGCACGCAGCATGAAGAAGCGGACCACCTCCGCGTCGTAGCGCTGCAGGACATCGCGAATGAGGAAAAAGTTGCCCAGCGACTTCGACATCTTCTCCTCGTCCACGCGCACGAAGCCGTTGTGCATCCAGTAATTGACGAACGGCGCGCCGCTCGCGCCCTCGGACTGCGCGATCTCGTTCTCGTGGTGGGGAAACTGCAGGTCCTGCCCGCCGCCGTGGATGTCGAACGGCTCGCCGAGCAGCGCGCGGCTCATGGCCGAGCATTCGATGTGCCAGCCGGGCCGACCCGCGCCCCAGCGGGAATCCCACTGCGGCTCGCCGGGCTTGGCGCGCTTCCACAACACGAAGTCGAGCGGATCCTCCTTGGAGCGGTCGACATCGACCCGCTCACCCGCGCGCAGTTCGTCAGGGCTCTTGCCCGAGAGCTTGCCGTAGCCGGGAAAGCGGCGCACGGAAAAATTCACGTCGCCGGAGGCGGACTGGTAGGCCAGGCGCCTCGCCGCGAGGCGCTCGATCATCTCGAGCATTTGCGGCACGTACTGCGTCGCGCGCGGCTCCTGATCGGGTTTCTCCACGCCGAGCGCGGCCAGGTCCTCATCCATGGCGCTGATGAATCGCGCGGTCAGGGCCTCGACCGGCTCTCCCCTCTCCGCCGCGCGCCGGATGATCTTGTCGTCGATGTCGGTAATGTTGCGCACGTAGGTGACGCGATAGCCACTCGCACGCAGCCAGCGGCGCACCACGTCGAATACGACCATCACCCGCGCATGCCCGAGATGGCAATAGTCGTAGACGGTCATGCCACACACGTACATGCGCACCTCGCCCGGCCGGATCGGGACGAAATCCTGCTTCTGCCGGGCCAGCGAGTTGTGGATTCTGAGCATCGGGGAGGTTGCGCGCGGACCGAGGACTGGCGTTGTGATCGTGCGAGCCTTAGTCTAGAATCAGCAAGTTCTCGTAGATCCTTGAAAACTATAGCACAATGCTTATTTCGCCAATATTGTTTCGCCCATGACCCGCCCGAGCCTCGCTCTGTTCGCCATCGGCCTCATCCTGCTCGCGGGCCCCGCACGCGCGGATGATCTGGCCGACGCGAACAAGCTGCTGCGCGCGGGACAGCACGAGCAAGCCATGGAACGCGTCAACAAGATGCTGGCGGGCAAGCCCGCCGATCCGCAGGCCCGGTTCCTCAAGGGGTTGATCCACGCCGAGCAAGGCGATGCGAGCGCAGCCATCCAGATGTTCCAGAAGCTGACCGAGGATTATCCGGAACTGCCTGAACCGTATAACAACCTGGCCGTGATCTACGCGTCGCAGGGCCAGTACGACAAGGCGCGCTTGGCGCTCGAGCAGTCGATCCGCACCCACCCGAGTTATGCGACCGCCTACGAGAACCTCGGCGACGTATACGCGCGGCTTGCCAGCCAGGCCTACGACAAGGCGCTCAAGCTGGATTCCTCCAATGCCGGCGCGCAAAACAAGCTGGCGCTAGTGCGGGACCTGGTGGGCGGATCGCCGCGTGAAGCCCCCGTCGCGCTGGCTGCCGCCCCGAAGAGCGCGCCCGTGGCACCCGCGCCAAAGCCGCAGGCCAAGCCACCCGTGAAACCGCTGGCCCTGCCGGACGCCCAGCCGCCTGATGTGCTGCAAGCGGTGACGGCTTGGGCAGACGCCTGGTCGCGCAAGGACGTGGCCGCCTACTTCGATTCGTATGCGAAGGACTTCCGTACGCCGAAAGGCGAACCGAGGAACCTCTGGGAGAGTCAGCGGCGCCAGCGCCTGAGCACGCCCAAGTCCATTTCCGTGAAGGTCGATGTCACCCGTGTCGTCGACAAGGGCGACGGGCGCGTCAGCGTCACCTTCCGCCAGGACTACCGCTCCGACCGGTTCAGCGGGACCGCCATGAAGACGCTGCTGATGGGCAAGTCCGACGGCGGGCGCTGGCGCATCCTGCAGGAGCAGGTGACGAATTGAAGCTCGTGCGCCTTGCCGCGGTGGCGTTGCTCCTGCCGCTGTGCGCTCTCGCCTCGTCGCCCGAGCCGGCGTTGTCCGAAGTGGTCGAGGCGATTGAAGCCAACCGCCTGGACCTTGCCCTGCGGCGTGTCGAGAAGCTCCTCGACGCGCATCCCACGTTCCGCCTGGCGCATTTGATCCGCGGCGACCTGTTGCTCGCGCGGGCGCGGCCGCTGCAAACGTTCGGCAACGTGGCGAAGACCGTGCCTCAGGCCCAGCTTGACGATCTGCGGGCGGAGGCGCTGGTGCGGCTGCGCGCCCTGCGCGAGCGCCGCGAAGTGGGCCTCCTGCCCCGCTATGTCCTGCAGCTGCACCCGGGCCAGAAGCACGCGCTGCTCGTCGACTCGCGGCGATCGCGGCTGTATGTGTTCGAAAATGCCGACGGCCGACCGCGCTATGTTGCCGACTACTACGTCAGCCTGGGCAAGGGCGGCGTCGAGAAGGTCCGCGAAGGCGACCAGAAGACGCCGGTCGGCGTGTACTACGTCACCGCCAACCTGCCGCGCAACAAGCTCACCGATTTCTACGGCGCGGGCGCCTATCCGATCAACTATCCCAACGAATGGGACCGGCGCCTCGCCCGCACCGGTTACGGCATCTGGGTGCATGGCACGCCGCCCGATACTTACAGCCGACCGCCGCGCGCGAGCGATGGCTGCATTGTGCTGGCCAATCCGGACCTGGTGGCGGTCGGCCGCTTCATGCAGGTCGGCATGACGCCGGTGGTCATCGCCAGGGAGCTGGAGTGGGCGGACGCCGCGACGCTCGAGGCCGACCGCAGCTCGCTCGCGGCGGCGCTGGAGGAGTGGCGCCGCGACTGGGAAAGTCGCGATACCGTGCGTTACCTGAAACACTACTCGACGGCGTTCCGGTCCGGCCAGCAGGATCTCGCGGCCTGGTCGGCGCACAAGCGCGGCGTCAATGCCGCGAAGACCTGGATCGACCTCGCCCTGTCCGAGGTGTCGATGCTGCGCTATCCGGATCAGGGTGATTTCGTGGTGGTCAGCTTCAACCAGGACTACCGTTCGAGCAATCTGTCCAACACCATGCGTAAGCGCCAGTACTGGAAGAAGGAAAACGGCCGCTGGCGCATCCTTTACGAGGGAACGGCATGATATTCAGGCTCGCTGGGCTGTGGAAACCACTGGTCATGCTGTCGGCGGCGGCGGCAGCGCCCGGCGCACTGGCTGCCGATCCGCAAGTCGACCTCAAGACGAGCGCCGGCACCATCCGCTTGGAACTCTACCCGGGCAAGGCACCGAAGTCCGTGGAGAATTTCCTGCAGTACGTGAAGGACGGGCACTACGATGGCACCGTCTTCCATCGTGTGATTCCCGGATTCATGATCCAGGGGGGCGGCTTCGATCCGTCCTTCCGTCAGAAGCCCACCCGAGCCCCGATCGCCAACGAGGCACAAGGCGGCGTGAAATCGGGGCTGAAGAACGACGTCGGCACCGTCGCCATGGCGCGCACCTCGGACCCGAATTCCGCGACCGCGCAATTCTTCGTCAACGTGAACGACAACACCTTCCTCAACTGGGGCGACTCGCGCGGCGACGGCAACGGCTACGCCGTGTTCGGCAAGGTGGTCTCGGGCATGGACGTGGTCACCAAGATCGCCAAGACGCCCACCGGCGCCGGCGGGCCCTTTCGCAGCGACGTGCCGCGCGAGGCGGTGGTCATCCAGTCGGCCACCGTCGTCGGCCGCTAGGCCCGGCGGCGTGGCCGCCACGCTGTTCATCTCGGACCTGCACCTTTCGGCGGAACGCCCGTCGATCAGCGAGCGTTTCTTCGAATTCCTCCACGCGCAGGCGTCCCGCGCGGCGGCGCTGTACATCCTGGGCGACCTGTTCGAGTACTGGATCGGCGACGACGAACTGGACGCGACGCACGGCGATCCGCTGGCGCGGCATGTCGCCGCGGCACTTGGCCAGCTGGCAAAGCGCGGCGTGGGCATAGCCTTCATGCACGGCAACCGCGATTTCCTCATCGGCCGCCGCTTCGGCGAAGCGAGCGGCGCGCGCCTGCTCGAAGACCCTGCGGTGGAGAAGATCGGCGGCACGAGGACGCTCTTGATGCACGGCGACACGCTGTGCACCGACGACCTTGACTACCAGGCCTGGCGCAAGGTCGCACGCTCGCGCGACTGGCAGCGCGAATTCCTGGCGAAAACCCTGCCCGCGCGGCGCAAGGCGCTGCAGGCGTTGCGCGAGAAGAGCAAGGAAGTGGTGGGGGCGAAGCCCGCCGCGATCATGGACGTGAACGAAGGCGCGGTGCGCGAGGCGCTGCGCGAGCACAGCCTGACGCGGCTGGTGCACGGCCACACCCACCGGCCGGCCCGCCACACGCTGGAGGTGGACGGGCGCCCGTGCGAGCGCTGGGTGCTGCCCGACTGGTACGAGCGCGGTGGCTACCTCGCCATCGACGACGCCGGTCCGCGCCTGGTTTCGTTCTGACCGGACCGGTCATTCAGTCAGGCCGGGTAACATGGGCGCATGACTGAACGCAAGCGTGCTGCCACCAAGGCCTACCAACACCCGGGCTTCCTCAACAGCAAGGACGCGCGCCCCTTGCGCATCCTGGCGGAGTATCTCGAACCCAAGAGCCGCTTCGACCATTACAAGGTGGAAGACACCATCGTGTTCATGGGCTCGGCGCGCATCCAATCGCGCGAGGCCGCCGAGGAGTTGGTGCGCAAGGTGCGGGCAGGCGACGGCGGCGCGCAGAAGGCGCAGACCGCGCTCAGGATGTCCGCCTATTACGAAGCCGCACGCGAATTCGCTTTTCGCCTGACGAATTGGTCGAAGGAACTCGACCGCGAAGAGCGCCGCTTCGTGGTGTGCACCGGCGGCGGCCCCGGGATCATGGAGGCGGCCAACCGCGGCGCTGCCGAGGCGAAGGGGTTGAACGTCGGCCTCACCATCTCGATCCCGGTGGAGGAATTCGACAACCCCTACGTCACGCGTGAGCTTGCCTTCCACTTCCACTACTTCTTCATGCGCAAGTTCTGGTTCGCCTACCTGGCGAAGGCGGTGATCGTGTTTCCGGGCGGCTACGGAACTCTGGACGAACTGTTCGAGCTCCTGACGCTGGTGCAGACGCGCAAAATGCGCAAGCCCATGCCCATCGTGCTCTTCGGCACCGAGTACTGGCGCGAGATCGTCGACTTCGACGCGCTCGCGCGCCATGGCATGATCGACCCGCAGGACATCGAGCTCGTGCACCGCACCGACTCCGTCGACGAGGCCTTTGACTGGATCGTCCTGCAGCTCGCCGAGAAGGCGCTGGGGCAGCCGGGGGCGACACTGTAGTCGGCTGCTCAATGTCCCCGGAGGGACGCGGTATCGAAGCAGCGCGCAC
>Ga0105107_10001642_pt1 | contig 14567 bp, 11 predicted proteins | sample PPLLaktember2015_6_FD_79335 | JGI IMG/M metagenome (GOLD analysis project Ga0105107, IMG submission 79335) | Freshwater sediment microbial communities from Prairie Pothole Lake near Jamestown, North Dakota, USA - PPLs Lake P8 Core (1) Depth... | ecosystem: Environmental > Aquatic > Freshwater >...
ACGTCGCCGGTGACGAGCAGCGTCGCGCCCTTCTGCACGGTCTTCTTCAGCGTGTCGCCGCCGTGGAACCACTTCAGGTTCACCGTGCCCGTCTCGTCGCCGACGACGGCCTGGAACGCGCGCATCGGGCGCCCGCCGCGACCGCGCGTCGAGACGAAGTCCGCGAGCAGCACGCGCGCCACGAAGGTCGCGCGGTGCCCGACCGCGAGCTCGCCCACGACGGCGAGGGAGCGCCGGTCGTCGTAGCGGGACGGGAGGTGGAGCAGCAGGTCGAGCACGCTCTGCAGGCCTCGCTGCGCGAGCAGCGCCGCGCGACGGGGGCCCACGCCCGGGATCACCGTCACGGGGCGCTCGAGGGCCTGCTCTGCCCAGGCCGGCTCCTGGAAGGGCGCCAGCGACGACAGCGACTCGCGCACGGCAGGCTCGCGCTCCGCTTCGGCGAGCGGCGCCGCGAAGCGCGCAGCCACGGCCTCGAACGCGCGCACCGCGTCGCGCGGGATCGCCAGCTCGGCGCCGCGCCGGGCCGCCGCGTGGACCGTGGCCTCGAGCTCCTTCACCCGCGCGAGGCGCGCGAAGCCGTCCCGGGCCGCGAACTCGAGCGGCCGTCGCAGCGCCTCGAGCGCGGCGGCGAAGGGACTCGCTCCCGCCATGCCCGCGGCCCTCCGGCTAGCGCGCGTGGATCTCCTGCAGCGACCGGACGCCGATCGACGCCGTCTGGAGCGCACGGATGCCGCCGGCGGCCGCACGCGCCGCCGCCGCCGTCGTGAAGTACGGGATGCCCCGCTGCAGCGTCGCGCGGCGGATCGTGAAGGAGTCGCGCACCGAGTCGGCGTCGCTGCCGACGGTGTTGATCACGAGGTCCACGTCGCCGGCCTCGATCCGGTCGACGCAGCTCGGCGTCCCCTGCCCCACCTTCGGCACCGTCTCCACGCGCACGCCGAGGGAGGTGAGGTACGCGGCCGTGCCGGTCGTCGCGAGCACTTCGAAGCCGTGCTGCGCGAGCTCGCGCACCGCTTCGCCGATGCGCGGCTGGTCGGAGTCCTTCACCGACACGAACACGCGTCCGCGCGTCGGCAGCGAGTTGCCGGCCTCGATCTGGCTCTTCGCGTAGGCGCGGCCGAAGTCCGAGTCGATGCCCATCACCTCGCCGGTGCTCCGCATCTCGGGCCCGAGCAGCACGTCGACGCCCGGGAACTTCACGAACGGGAACACGGCCTCCTTCACGCAGAAGTGGGCGGGCCAGATCTCCGCGGTGAAGCCGAGCTCGTCGAGCGTCTTCCCCGACATCACGAGGGCGGCGAGCTTCGCGAGCGGGCGACCGATCGCCTTCGAGACGAACGGGACGGTGCGCGAGGCGCGGGGATTCACCTCGATCACGTAGACCTCGCCGTCCTTCACCGCATACTGCACGTTCATCAGGCCCTTCACGCCGAGCTCGAGAGCGAGGCGCCGGGTCGAGGCCACGATCTCGTCCACGACCTCCTTCGGGAGCGAGTACGGCGGGATCGAGCAGGCGCTGTCGCCGGAGTGGACGCCGGCCTCTTCGATGTGCTCCATCACGCCGCCGATCACGACGCGGCGGCCGTCGCTGATGGCGTCCACGTCGACCTCCGTCGCATCCGAGAGGAAGCGGTCGACGAGCACGGGATGCTCGGGCGAGGCCTTCACGGCGAAGCGCATGTAGCTCCGCAGCGCGGCGTCGTCGTGCACGATCTCCATGGCGCGGCCGCCGAGCACGTAGCTCGGGCGCACGAGCACGGGGTAGCCGATGCGGCGCGCGACCTCCTCGGCCTCCTCGAGGCTGCGCGCCATGCCGCCGGGCGGGCGTCGCAGCGCGAGCTTCTCGAGCACCTGGTCGAAGCGCTCGCGGTCCTCGGCGCGATCGATCGCGTCGGGCGGCGTGCCGATGATCGGCACCCCCGCCTGCTCGAGGGGCACGGCGAGCCGCAGCGGCGTCTGGCCGCCGAACTGCACGATCACGCCTTCGGGCTTCTCGCGGTGCACGACCTCGAGCACGTCCTCGAGCGTCAGGGGCTCGAAGTAGAGCCGGTCGCTGGTGTCGTAGTCGGTCGAGACGGTCTCGGGGTTGCAGTTCACCATGATCGTCTCGAAGCCGGCGTCGCGCAGGGCGAAAGCCGCGTGCACGCAGCAGTAGTCGAACTCGATGCCCTGCCCGATCCGGTTCGGGCCGCCGCCCAGGATCATGATCTTGCGTCGCGTCGTGGGCTCGGCCTCGCACTCGTCCTCGTAGGTCGAGTAGAGGTACGGCGTGTGAGCCACGAACTCGGCGCCGCAGGTGTCCACGCGCTTGTAGACGGGACGGATCCCGAGGCGATGGCGCAGCGCGCGCACCTCGCCCTCGGACACGTTCCAGAGCGCGGCGAGGCGCTTGTCGGAGAAGCCGGCCTGCTTCGCCGGGCGCAGCCAGGCCTCGCGCTCCGCCAAGGGGGCCGCGGAGAGCTTCGCCTCCATCTGCACCAGCTCGACGATGTTCCCGAGAAACCAGGGATCGATCGCGCTGCGCCGGTGGATCTCGTCCACCGTGACGCCGCGGCGGAACGCCTCGGCGATCGCCCAGAGGCGACCCGGGCGCGGCACGTCGATCTGGCCCCAGAGCGCCTTCAGGCCCTCCTCGCCCTCGGGCAGCGCCGGACGCTCGAGGCCCGCGTGGCCGATCTCGAGGGAGCGCAGCGCCTTCTGCAGGCTCTCCTTGAAGGTGCGCCCGATCGCCATCACCTCGCCGACGCTCTTCATCTGCGTGGTGAGGCGGTTGTCGGCGCTCGGGAACTTCTCGAAGGTGAAGCGCGGGATCTTGGTCACCACGTAGTCGATCGTCGGCTCGAAGCTCGCCGGCGTCTCGCGCGTGATGTCGTTCCGGATCTCGTCGAGCGTGTACCCGACCGCGAGCTTCGCGGCGATCTTTGCGATCGGGAAGCCCGTGGCCTTGGACGCCAGCGCGCTCGAGCGCGAGACGCGCGGGTTCATCTCGATCACGACCAGCTCGCCGTCCACCGGATTCACGCCGAACTGGATGTTCGAGCCGCCGGTGTCGACGCCGATCTCGCGGATGATCGCGACCGCGGCGTCGCGCATCACCTGGTATTCCTTGTCGGTCAGCGTCTGGGCCGGGGCGACCGTGATGGAGTCGCCGGTGTGGACGCCCATCGGATCGAAGTTCTCGATCGAGCAGATGATCACGACGTTGTCGGCCATGTCGCGCATCACCTCGAGCTCGTACTCCTTCCAGCCGAGGACGCTCTGCTCGATCAGGCACTGGTGCTTCGGCGACTGCTGGAGCGCCCACTCGACCAGGGGCTCGAACTCCTCGTCCTTGTAGGCGATCGAGCCTCCCGTACCGCCGAGCGTGAAGCTCGGGCGGATGATCGCCGGGAGCTTCGTGTCCTTCAGGATGCGGCGCGCGTCCTCGAGCGAGTGCGCGACGCCGGAGATCGGAACCTTGAGCCCGAGCTTCCGCATCGCCACGCGGAACAGGTCGCGGTCCTCGGCCTTCAGGATCGCCGGGAGCTTCGCCCCGATCAGCTCGACGCCGTGCTTCTCGAGCACGCCCTGCTCGGCGAGCGACACCGCTAGGTTCAGCGCCGTCTGGCCGCCGATCGTCGGCAACAGCACGTCGGGCTTCTCGCGCTCGAGGATCTTCTCGATGCTCTCGATCGTCATCGGCTCGACGTAGGTGCGATCCGCCGTCTCGGGGTCGGTCATGATCGTCGCCGGGTTCGAGTTCAGGAGGACGACGCGGTAGCCCTCCTCGCGCAGCGCCTTGCACGCCTGGGTGCCGGAGTAGTCGAACTCGCAGGCCTGCCCGATCACGATCGGCCCCGAGCCGATCACGAGGATCGTATGGATGTCAGTCCGCTTGGGCACTTCGCTCGCCTTCGGCTCGCTGCGCGCATCGCTTGCAACGGCGGCTCATTCGTTCAGCTCTCCCGGGCGATCTGGGCGCCCGTCACCTTCTCGCCGGCCTTGTGGCGGTCCACCATGCGCCGGAAGCGCCCGAACAAGTAGGCCGCGTCGTGGGGCCCCGGCGAGGCCTCGGGGTGGTACTGCACGCTGAAGAGCGGCCGCGTGGCGTGGGCCAGGCCCTCGACCGTGCCGTCGTTCAGGTTCGTATGCGTGATCTCGACCTGCTCGCCTGCGCGCACGAGGGACTCGGGCTCGACGGCGTAGCCGTGGTTCTCGGCGCAGATCGCGACCTTCTTCGTCACCAGGTCCTGGTCCGGCTGGTTCCCGCCGTGGTGGCCGAACTTGAGCTTGCGCGTGGTGCCGCCGAGGGCGAGGCCCAGGATCTGGTGGCCCAGGCAGATGCCGAAGACCGGCAGGTTCGCCTGCACCAGCTCGCGCACGATCTGCGGCGCCCCGACGACGGCGGCCGGGTCGCCGGGGCCGTTCGAGAGAAAGACCGCGTCGGGCTTCATGGCGAGGGTCTCCGCGGCGGAGGTCTTCGCGGGCACGACCGTGACGTCGAAGCCCTGCTCGACGAGGCGCCGCAGGATGTTCCGCTTCACGCCGTAGTCGTAGGCCACGAGCTTGCGCTTCTCGGCGAGCGGCGTCTCCTTCGGAAGCTGGCCGTCGACACCGCGCCACGTCCCCTCGCTCCAGTGATAGGGCCGAGACGTCGTCACCGTCGCCACCAGGTCGCGGCCGTCGAGGGTCGGCGCCGTGCGCGCGAGCTCGGCGAGGGCCTTCGCGTCCATGCGCGCGGGGTCGGTGCAGAGCACGCCGGTCTGGAAGCCGTGGTCGCGGATCCGCCGCACCAGCGCGCGCGTGTCGAGGCCCGAGATGCCGGGCACGCCGTGGCGCCTGAGGTACGCGTCGAGGGTCTCCTTCGCGCGGAAGTTGCTGGGGGCGGTGAAGAGCTCCTTCACCACGAAGCCGGAGAGATACGGCCGCGGCGATTCCTCGTCCTCGGGGTTCACGCCGACGTTTCCGATCTGGGTGTACGTCATGGCGACGATCTGCCCCGCGTAGGAGGGATCCGTCACGATCTCCTGGTAGCCGGTCATGCTGGTGTTGAAGCAGACCTCGCCGACGCCGACCGTCTCGGCGCCGAAGGCGCTGCCGCGGTAGACGGTGCCGTCCGCGAGCACGAGCAGCGCGGGCTTCGGGGGGGCGGCGGGATTCGTCACGGGGCGATCACTCCTCTCTCGACGTCGTACACCACGCGGCCGCCCACGATCGTGACGAGCGCGCGGCCCGTCATCCGCTGGCCCGTCCAGGGCGAGTTGCGGCTCTTCGAGAAGCCCTTCGCGGGGTCGTAGGTCCACTCGCGCTCCGGGTCGAGCACGACCACGTCCGCCTCGGCGCCGACGGCGAGGGAGCCGAGCTCGGGCCGCTTCAGGATGCGCGCGCCGTTCGTCGCGAGCCGGCGGATCAGCTCGAGGGGCGTGATCTCGCCGTTGCGCACCAGGTCCATCACCACGGGGTAGGCGGTCTCGAAGCCCAGCACGCCGGGCGGCGCGGCCGTGAACTCGACGTCCTTCTCGTGCGGCGCGTGGGGCGCGTGGTCGGTGGCGATGCAGTCGATCGTGCCGTCGGCGAGGCCTTCGCGGCAGGCGCGCACGTCGGCGGCCGAGCGCAACGGCGGCGCCATCTTCGCGTTGGTGTCGAAGCCGAGCGTCGCCTCGTCCGTGAGAGCGAGGTGATGCGGCGTGACCTCGGCGGTGACGTGGACGCCGCGCTCGCGGGCCTGGCGGATCAGCGCGACGGCGCCGGCGCTCGACACGTGGCCCACGTGCAGGTGCGCGCCCGTGAGCTCCGCCAGCAGCAGGTCGCGCGCCACGAGCACGGTCTCCGCCGCGCACGGGTTGCCCGGCAGGCCGAGCCTGGTCGAGACCGGGCCCTCGTTCACGACGCCGTGGCCGACCAGCGTGCAGTCTTCGGCGTGGACCGAGACCGGCGCGTCGATCATGCGCGCGTACTCGAGCACGCGGCGCATCACGCCGCCGTCCATGATCGTCTTGCCGTCGTCGCTGAAGCCCACCGCGCCGGCCTTCTGGAGCGCGGCCATCTCGGTCATGACCTTGCCCTCGAGGTTCTTCGTCGCGGCCGCAATCGGGAGCACGCGCACGGGCGAGTCCTGGCGCGCGCGGTCGAGGATGTAGTCGGTCATCGCCGGGTCGTCGTTCACGGGGTGCGTGTTCGCCATGCAGCAGACGGTGGTGAAGCCGCCGGCCGCCGCCGAGCGACCGCCCGAGGCGATGTCCTCCTTGTACTCCTGGCCGGGCTCGCGCAGATGCGTGTGGAGGTCGACGAAGCCCGGCGTCACCCAGCGTCCGTGGGCGTCGATCGTCTCGGCGCCGGGCACCTCGAGCCCCGCCTCGACGGCTGCGATCTTGCCGTCCTCGATCAGCACGTCGAAGAGGCCGTCGCGGTTCGTCGCGGGGTCGAGCACGCGCCCGCCGCGGATCAGGATCCGGCTCACGCAGCCTCCTTGGGATGGTGCGGTCGTCCCGTCAGCAGGTAGAGCACGGCCATGCGCAGGGCGACGCCGTTCCGCACCTGGTCGAGGATCACGCTCGGGCGCCGGTCCGCGAGGTCGTGGGAGATCTCGACGCCGCGGTTGATCGGCCCGGGATGCATCACGATCGCGTCCTCCTTCGCGAATCGCAGCTTCGCCCGGTCGATCCCCCAGCTCGCGGAGTACTCGCGCACGCTGGGCACGTAGGCGCCCGAGAGCCGCTCGGTCTGGATGCGCAGCGCCATCACGACGTCGACGCCGTCGATCGCCTCGCGCAGGGAGGTGTAGGCCTTCACGCCGAGGGTCTCGACGCCGGGCGGCAGCAGGGTCGGCGGGCCGCAGACGCGCACCTCGGCTCCGAGCTTCGTGAAGCCGTAGATGTTCGAGCGCGCGACGCGCGAGTGCAGGATGTCGCCCACGATCGCCACCGTGAGCCCGTCGATCCGCTTCTTCTCCTCGAGCACCGTGAGCAGGTCGAGCAGCGCCTGGGTCGGGTGCTCGTGGGCGCCGTCGCCGGCGTTGATGACCGGGCACTCGAGCACGTCGGCGATGCGCTTCGGCACGCCGGACACCTTGTGCCGCACGACGACCGCGTCGGGCGCCATGGCGTCGAGCGTGCGCGCGGTGTCGAGGATGCTCTCGCTCTTCGACAGGCTCGAGCTCTCGGCCGAGAAGTTGATCACGTCGGCGGAGAGCCGCTTGCCCGCGATCTCGAAGCTCGTGCGGGTCCGCGTCGACGACTCGAAGAAGAGGTTGATGATCGTGCGCCCGCGCAGGGTCGGGACGCGCTTCACCTCGCGCAGCCCGACCTCCTGCATGTGCACGGCGGTCTCGAGGATGCGCTCGATGTCGTGGCGGTCGAGGTCCTCGATCCCGAGCAGGTCGCGCCCGATCATGACTCTCCCCTTCCGCCGGCGGCGCCCTCGACCCGGACCTCGAGGGGCGGCTCGAGCCCGCCGTCGCGCCCCTGGAGCACCACGCGCTCGGCCTGGCTCGTCGGGATGTTCTTGCCGACGAAGTCGATGCGGATCGGAAGCTCCCGGTGGCCCCGATCGACCAGCGCGACGACCTGGACCCCGCGCGGCCGGCCGAAGTCCATGAGCGCGTCCATGGCCGCGCGGATCGTGCGGCCCGTATTGGCCACGTCGTCCACCAGGATCACGATCTTCTCGTCCACGGCGGAGGGCATCTCGGTCTTGCGGAGCGGCGGCCGCTCGCCCCGGCGCGTGAGATCGTCGCGGTAGAGGGTCGTGTCGAGCACGCCGACGGGCAGCTCGACGCCGGCGATCGACTTCAGGTTCTCGGCGAGCTGGCGTGCCAGGGGGACGCCGCCGTTCGGGATCGCGACGAGATAGAGCCGATCGGCCTGCTCGTTGCGCTCGACGATCTCGTGGGCGATGCGGACCAGGGCGCGGCGGATGGCGGCGTCATCGAGGACGATGCGGCCGTTCGCTTGAGCAGATCCACCGCTCGCGCCCGCAGCGCGGGCGCCCGGCGGAGCCGAGGCCGAGGGGGGATGTTCCTGCACCGTCCGCACCCTTCTCCGCCTCTCGGGACGGACTTAAAGGAGCAAGGCAGAAGACCGGTGGAAAGCTGGCGGAGTCTAGCCGCAGCCTGCGGAACGGGGCAAGCGCCGGCGTCCCGGCTCGGGGCCAGGCAGCCCTTCGGCGTGCGGCCGCCGCCAGCGGCGCGATCCCCGCGCCGACCGGAATTGCGTGCTCAGGCGCGCCAGCGAGCTCCGGCGGCCAGGACGCCGAGGCCGGCGACCAGCAGCAGCATCGTGTCGGGCTCCGGCACCGCCTGCAGCACGAGGTTCGTGCTGAACGTGAAGTCGATGGGCATCGCGTAGTCGTAGTAGCTGCTCGTCGTGGTGAACGGCATCGTCCACGTGAGGGACGCGCCGCCCGTGAGCGTCGAGTGCGAGCCGGTGGGCACCACGACGGTGTCCGTCCCGCTGTGGTAGACGAACGAGGAGGCGCCGAGCATCGCGTTGCCACCCACCGAGAAGGTGGATCCGCCGAGGTCTACCGTGTAGGGATCGGGGCCGGGCACGACCGCGCCCGCAGGGTTCGTCAACGTCAGCACGATGTCGACGAGGTCCAACGTGCCGAGGGCCGAGCCCGTCGCCGCGAAGTCGGCGACGGAGAAGCTGCCGCTCGCGCCCGGCGCGATCGTGAGCGTCCCGCCCGTGAGGTCCACGTCGGCGACGAGCGAGCCGGTGACCGCGCCGCTTCCGGTCGCCGTGCCGAGGACGGGCGTGCTTAGGGTGTAGGTGAAGGTGCTGCCGGGCTGCGCCACGAAGGTGAGCGGAACCGCCTCGGCGCCATGGGCCGCGAGCAGCGCGGTCGCGGCCGCCAACAGGAGCTTCTTCATGGAGTCTTCCTTCCGTCGGTGGAGTCCGATCGGCGGCGACACCGCGTCGCCGCCGGCACGGAGCGTTGGCTCGGGGCGCCCGAGAGCGCGCTGATCACAGCGGTGTGACGCACGCCGGGTGGTTCGCTTCGCGCACCACCCGGCGCATCAGGCGCGCCTGCGCGCGGCGGCCGCGAGGCCGCCCAGGCCGACACCGAGCAGGGCCACCGTGCCCGACTCCGGCACGATCGCCGTGAGCTGGAGGTCCGTGGTGACCGTGATTTCCACCGGGATCCCTCCGGTGAGGATCGTGGTCACGGTGGTGAACGGGATCGTCCAGTCGACCGTCGCGCCGTCTTCCGTGACGGTCGAGTACGTGCCGGCCGGCGCCGCAACGGCGACGATCGGAAACGCGCCGAAGTCGAAGACCGTCACACCGTTGAGGATCACGAGGCCCTGGGTCACGGCGATGATCGAGCCCACGAGGTCCACGGTGTACGGGCTCGGACCCGGGACGGCGGTGCCCGCCGCGTTGGTCACGCGCAGGGCGAAGCTCTCGACGTCCATCGCACCGAGCGCGAACCCGGTGAGCGTGAAGTCCGCGACGGCGAAGCTCCCGCTCGCGCCCGGACCGATCGTGAGGGCGCCGCCCGTGAAGTCGACATCGGCGCTCAGCGAGCCGGTCACCGTGCTCGAGTTGCTGGCGGTGCCCAACCCGCCTCCCGCTGCGATCGTGAGGCCGAAACTGCTGCCGGGCAACGTCGTGAAGCTCAGCGGAATCGCCCGTGCAGTGCCGGCCCCGAGGAACGCCGCCGCAGCCACCAACATGATCTTCGTCATGGTTGCCTCCGTCGTCGTTCTCTTCGAGCTCGTCTCGGGAGCCGCCCGGTTCGGCGAACGTCGGCGACGAGGCTCACCCGCGAGTCGCGCGCAGATCATCGACCCGCGAAGAACGGGTCGGTGCCTTCCGATGTGCACTCACCGACGGCTCGCTCAGCCCCGCCGGCGTGCCGCGCCTGCCAGTGAGGCGAGTCCGATCGCAAGCAGCAGTGCGGTGCCCGGCTCGGGGACGGCGAGCGGAAGGTTCACGTCGAAGGCGAGCTCCACCCCGATACCGCCCACCAAGACCGTCGTTTCGAGGGTGAACGGGATCGTCCAGAGCCCCGACACGGGGTCCAGCGTCGAGACCGTGCCCGCCGGCAAGAGGAACTCGAGGGCGCCACCGTAGGCCGTGTTGTAGGCGCCGAAGTCGAAGAAAGTGTAGAGGCCGCCGCTCCCGCGCTGGTCGTGCAGCTCTCCGGTGGGAATCGCCACCGACCATCCACCGAGGTCGACGGCGAACGGGCTCGATCCGCTGCCGCTCGCACCGGCGGGAGCGCTGAGCTCGAACGTCAGACCCTCCATGACGATCGGGAAATCGAAGGGGGGCGCGAAGGGCACGAGGGCGAAGTCCGCCACCTGGAACGAGCCCTGCGCACCGGCCGCCACGTCGATGGAGCCTGGCGTTGCCGTGACGTCCGCCGAGAGCGTCCCCGACACCGGACCGGATCCGCTCGACGTTCCGGCAGCGGGGAGGGACGGCACGACGATCGTCACTCCGAACGAGCCCGGTCCGTTGGGAAACGAGAAGTCGAGCGGAGCCGCTGCGGCGAGGCCTGAGATTCCGAAGGTCCCGACGAACAGGGCGACCAGCGCGCGCACACGTGTCTTCATGAGATCCTCCTTCCCGAGAGGTGAAGCGCCGAGACCGTTTCGGCGATCGCTCGCCGATCGGTGGCGATCGCTCGCCGAGGGGGCTCTTTCAAGCGCTGCGGGTTCGCGCTTGCGCGCGCACCTGCATCAGCCGACTAGGCAGCCTTGCGGCGGCCGGCCAGCACGAGGCCAGCGAGGCCAGCTCCGATCAGCAGCACCCTGCCCGGCTCCGGAATCAAGATCCAGTCGCCCGAGAGCACGAAGTTCGTGTTGATCGTGAGGTTCACCGGGACGCCGAACGTCGACAGCGTCCTCAGCGTGGTAAATGGAACCGTCCAACCCACGGAGGCCCAGAACGAACGCCCATCCGTTTCGTAGGCGCCCCAGTCGAGCATCGTGTTGGTGCCAGCCGGCGCCACGGCGACGAGCGGCGACCAGCCGAAGTTGAACAGCGTGCTGCCGCCGAGGATCACGCGACCCGAGGTCACCGAGATCGACGAGCCGGCGAGGTCCACCGTATAGGGGTTCGGACCGCCCACCACGAGGCCGGCCGGGGTCGAAACGGTCAGGAACAAGTCCTTGACCTCGAGCAGGCCGAGCAACAGCCCCGTGACCGTGAAGTCCGCAACGGCGAAATCGCCGCGCAGGTCCCCGACGATCACGCCCGAGTCGTGATCCCAGGGATCGTTCAGCCTCACGGCGCCCAGGGAGCCCATCACCGCACCCGAGTTGCTGCCCGAGCCCAGTACGCCGGCGCTGATGCTGAGGCCGAACGTGCTGCCCGGCTGAGCCGTCAGCACGACCGGTAAGGCCTGAGCTGAGCCCGACAGCAGGAGGGCGGCAACGGCGATGCATGCTCGTCTTCATGCGCTGCTCCTTGCGTCCAGCCGCACCCTACACCCGATCGCTGTCATCCGTCGAGCCGAGATTCACGCTTCGTGCGGGAAGCCCGCAGCGACTCGCAATGCCACGTTCGTCCGCCCGTAGAAGCAGAAACCCCCTCGGCGATCGCTCGCCGAGGGGGCTCTTTCAAGCGGTGCGGGTTCGCGCTTGCGCGCGCACCTGCATCAGCCGACTAGGCAGCCTTGCGGCGGCCGGCCAGCGCGAGGCCCGCGAGGCCCGCGCCGATCAGCAGCACCGTGCCCGGCTCCGGAACGACGATCGAGTCGCCCGAGAGCAGGAGGTTCGTGCTGATCGTGATGTTCACCGGGATGCCGAACGTCGAGAGCGTGCTCAGCGTGGTGAACGGGATCGTCCAGTTCGTCGCAGCGAGGCCCGCATCGAGGGTCGTGTTCGTGCCCGCGGGCGCAACCACGTTGATCGGCGCGGAGCTGAAGTCGAACAGCGTGCTGCCACCGAGGATCACGAGACCCGAGGTCACCGAGATCGTCGAGCCGCCGAGGTCCACCGTGTACGGGTTCGGACCCGCAACCGCGGCGCCCGCCGGGTTCGACACCGAAAGGCCGAAGCCCTTGATCTCGAGCAGGCCGAGCGACAGGCCCGTGATCTGGAAGTCCGCAACCGTGAAGCTGCCCGCCGCGCCCGGGGCAATGTTCACGCCCGAGTTCTGGTCGACGGGGTTGTTCAGCGAAATGCCCGCGGTCAGCGAACCGGCCACGGCGCCCGAGTTGCTACCCGAGCCCAGAACGCCGGCGCTGATCCCGAGGCCGAAAGTGCTGCCCGGCTGAGCCGTCAGCGTGAGGGCCTGGGCCGAGCCCGACACCAGGAGCGCCGCAACGGCAAACAACATGCTCTTCTTCATGCGCTGTTCCTTCCTTGATTTGCAGAGAGCCGGGGGACGGCACCCATGTCTTCCCCCGGGAGGCACCATACGCGCCTGCCGTCCGGGGGGATTGCGAGACGCGTGCCAAGCGGGGGGCGCCCGACGCTCTGCCTTCGGGTTCTTAATATACTCTTTAAAATCATATACTTATGAAATATCCGGCGAGGGGCTCCGTTGCCGGTCGCAGCAGGCTTGGGCCGGGGGCGGAACGACTCTTCCACGACCGGGGAAAACTTATTCCGTCCCTGCAGAAACCCTCGGAGATCCGCCTCACCCTCCCGCACGGCCTGCGTCCGGCTCCCGCGTGCGGCTATCGTGCGCCGCGCCGGAACGGGGGAAGCGACATGCGCGGCATCGATCGGCAGCGGGGGCTCGATCTCGGCCTGGCCCTGGCCCTCGGCCTGGCGGCCTGGGCCGCGGGCGCCTCGGCCCTGGGGAACGGCTTCGTCGCTTTCGACGACCCGCTCTATGTGACACGTAATCCCGTCACGCAGCAGGGCCTCACCGCGGAGACCGTGCGCTGGGCCTTCACCACGGGCTTCGCCGCGAACTGGCATCCCCTGACGTGGCTCTCGGTGATGCTCGACGTCGAGCTGTTCGGGCTGAACGCGCGCGGCCATCACGCCATGAGCCTCGCGATCCACGCGCTGAACACCGTCCTCGTCTACGCGCTGATGCGAGGCCTCGGGCTGCGTCCCGGGCCGGGTGCCCTCGCGGCGGGCCTGTTCGGGCTCCATCCCCTGCGCGTCGAGTCCGTGGCCTGGGCCTCGGAGCGCAAGGACGTGCTGTCGACCTTCTTCGGCCTGCTCTCGCTCCTCGCCTACGTCCGCTACGCAGCGGCTCCCGGCCTGCTCCGGATGCTTGGCGTCGCGCTCCTGCTGGCCCTCGGCCTGCTCGCGAAGCCGATGCTCGTGACGCTCCCCTTCGTGATGCTGCTCCTCGACTGGTGGCCGCTCCGACGCGTCGCCGCGCCCGCAGCGCTCGCGTCGCCCGCGGCCGCGGACGACGCGACGCCCGGCTCCGCCCCTCGCGTCGGCATCGTCCGTCTGGTCGCCGAGAAGCTCCCGCTCTTCGCGCTGGTCGCGCTCTCGAGCTGGATCACCTACGTCGCCCAGGCCGCGAGCGGCAGCGTGGCGCTGCACCTGCCCCTGATCGTGCGGCTCGCGAACGCGATCCATTCCTACGTCGCCTATCTCTCCAACAGCCTCTGGCCCACCCGCCTCGCCGCGCTCTATCCGCTGCCGGACACGATCGTCCTCGAGCGGGTCGTCGTGGACCTGCTCGCGCTCGGGGTCTTCACCTTCCTGGCGTGGCGCCTGCGGGCGGCGCGGCCCTATCTCCTCGTCGGCTGGCTCTGGTTCCTGGGTACGCTGGTCCCGGTGATCGGCATCGTGCAGGTCGGCATGCAGGCGTACGCCGACCGCTACACCTACCTGCCGTCGATCGGCCTCGCGCTGATGGCCGCGCCGCTGCTCGCGGATCTCGCGTCGCGCGTGCGCCTGCCCCGCCCCGTCGCCGTCGCGCTCGCCGTCGCGCTGCTCGCGGTCCTCGGGCTCCTGACGCGCGCGCAGACCCGCGTCTGGGCCAACACCGTGAGCTTGTTCGAGCACGCCGTCGCCGCGACGGGCCACAATCCGCTGGCGCGCATGAGCCTGGCCTCGGAGCTGATCGAGACCGGCGACCTCACGCGCGCGCAGGCGGTGCTGGAAGAGGCCAAGGCCGAGGGAGCGCCGGCGGAGGCGGTGCATCTGAGCCTCGGCACCATCTACCACCGGCAGCATCGGCACGAGGAGGCCCTGCGCGAGTTCGACGCCGTCCTCGCGCTCAAGCCCGAGGAGCCGAAGGCCCTCGTGAACCGCGGGATCATGCTGGTGGAGCTCGGACGCAACGCCGAAGCGATCGTCGCGCTCGAGCGCGTGGTGGCGCTGCGCGGCGGCAACGACTCGAACGTCCTCATCACCGCGCACCGCACGCTCGCAACCGCGCTCCTGCGCGTGGGCCGGCAGGACGAAGCCGAGCGGCATCGCCGCGAGGCCGATGCGGTGGGCGGCCCCGCGCGCTGAGCGGGGGTCGCCCGGCTACGCCACGACGGCCTCGATCAGGCTCATCGCCCGCGTCGGAATCACCCGCGTCGTGCGCAGTCCCGCCGAGGCGAGGAGCGCGCGGTACTCCGCCTCGGTGCGCTCCTGGCCACCGACCATCACCAGCATGTTGAGGTCGGTGCCGACGATGCCGGCGTCGTTCGGACCGACACGGTCGGGCACG
>Ga0105107_10001643_pt1 | contig 14566 bp, 10 predicted proteins | sample PPLLaktember2015_6_FD_79335 | JGI IMG/M metagenome (GOLD analysis project Ga0105107, IMG submission 79335) | Freshwater sediment microbial communities from Prairie Pothole Lake near Jamestown, North Dakota, USA - PPLs Lake P8 Core (1) Depth... | ecosystem: Environmental > Aquatic > Freshwater >...
ATACATATCTTCGGCAATTCCATCCTGGCGCCAAAGGAATGTGCCAAAACGGGGATCACGAGCAACCAGGCGCGGGGTCAAATTATCGCACCCTGCCAAGGAATATGCGAGTACCCCTCCACCCAGAGAGAGCGAGTAATAATCTGAGCAGGCAGTAACCGTTTCTGACCAGATTCGTTCATAATGAGAAGCACCAGGCTCACGGTCGCTGAAAGATGTTCGAGCATAATTTTGTCCGTACGTTGGCCAATCATTAAGCAGACTAGTATATTCCTGCGCGTCACGCCCTTGCTGGATCATAGGGAGGTATGCAGCATGGGCAGCATCTTCCACGAACTCACTGACAGCATCAGGTTGATTCGCTATGCGCGATGGCTGTACGGAGGTAAAAGTAAGATCTGGGATAGGACTCCAAATCTCATAATTCCCCACCCGATCCACCGCTGAACTGCGGACTTCATAAGTAACACCTGCCTGGATTGGGAAGAGGATCTCTTCGCCGGGCTGTAAATCTGCTAAATACAAATCCCAGGCTGTGTCCGCATCTTGTGTACGAGCATATAAATCAACATTGGCGATACCAACCCCAAGATCGTAAGCCCGGATGGTAAGCGAAGCTTGCTCGGCCAGAGGATCGATCGCGCCCAATAACACCATCGATTCCGGTGGAGCGGCGTCATATTCCAGGCGGGTGTAAGGTGGTGCGGACCAGGGCCCCCAGTTGCCGCCGCTATCGACCGCCCGGCAGCGCAGTTCCTGGCTAGCATAGATTCCCCCGCTCATCACACCGCCAGGAACAGGTAGCCAGGTATAGACATCCTGCCATTCGCGATAAGCATCCGACCGCGCCTGGACCTGGTAGGCGACGGCACCAATATAACCAGAATCATCCGCCTGAATACGAAAGAGCGCCCCATCACCGGCGACGCTACCGGCATCATCCTTGATCAAATGGCAGCTTGTAGGTGCAATTTGATCGGGTGCAACGATATCGACTTCCCAAACAAAATACGAAAAGCCAAAGGCACCCAGACTATTCTCGGTAACCACATCATATAGCGTGATCTGGGAGCCCCAAATATACCACTCCTGATAATTGTTATCGTATTGCCAACCTGTCTGGATAAATAAAATAGTATTGCCATCTGGTGTCCAGACTGGTTTCCAATAATCATATTTTTCATTGGTAAATTGTTGTAATGGCCTAACACTGCCATCTCCATCAGCGCCAACCAGCCACAACTCCAAGAAACCATCCAGGTTGCTATCCAGGCTTACGGCAATCCGGTTTCCATTTGGAGACCAGGCGGGAGTAAATGCATAAGCGCCCGATGTCAACTGACGTAGATCGCCTCCATCGGCGTTCATCACCCAAAGGTCATACACCCCACCACGATCGGAAACAAAAGCGATTTGCGTTCCGTCCGGCGACCAGGTGGGCTCGCCATCGTACCCGGGATGCTCAGTCACGCGGCGCGGGTTGGAGCCATCGGCATCCATGACATAGATCTCGGAATTACCATCCCGCAACGATTGAAAAACGACCTGGATACCATCAGGAGATGGCTGAGGGTCGAGATCATTACCTGGAGTATCCGTCAGGCGTACAAAAGAGCTCTGATCGACGGTATACGAATGCAGATCAAATTCATTGTTGGACACTTCCCGCGCCAGGAATACCCGGTCTCCTGTGTAGGCAAAAGCGGGATACATGTCATTATCATTGCCATCTATAAATGGTCGAATTTCAGTGCTTTGCCCATTCATGAGGTACAGATCCCAGGTTTCACTTCCTGGAACCTGGAATACAATCTGGTACCAGGCGGGCAAATTAAGCGCATTGATTTCCTGCTCACTCTGACCGCCCCCGAGTCCAGGATCGTATAGGGCCGGGGCTTGCAGGTATTCAGGCAGTCCCTGACCCAGCGAGTCGCGCAGTATCTCCAGGTGTTCTTCCTGGGCGGGTGGCAAGCTAGATTGGGCACGACTGGATTGGAAACTAAAGATAAGCACGAAGGCTGCAAAGACAATCAGGATGAAGAACAGGCGACGTTTTAGCATCATTGATCCCTCCGAATAATCTTATAAACTAGAATACCTGAGGATACTTCTAAGCAATATTACCGATTGTCATCATATTTTCGTCGAATTTCCTTTTTTTTGCCTCTTTCGACTTGCCGGAGGCAGGTTGGGGTAAAATCAGATTACTTATTCACAGATCCTTCTGAGGCACACAAATGACCAATCAAGGAACGAATGACCCCCGCATTCAAGCTTTTTGGCAAGGTTATTTGAGCAGCCTGCCAGCAGACGCCAATGCCCCGCTCATACCCCCACAAGCCTGGCATTTCATGGATGAACCGGAAGCCACCGACGAGCTCGGAGCCCAGATGCAAGCACAAATTCAGTCTGCTGCTGACGAGCTTGGCGCTCTGGTAGTTGCAGGGAAGAAGACGGCTACTGCCTCGCTTGAATGGGTCTATGCTGCCGAAGGAGAACCGCTCCCAAAGCCTGGAGACCTATCCATCATCCTAAATTGGGCAGGTGATCCATTGTGCCTGATTCGCACCACAGAAGTGCGCCGTATACCCTTCAACCTGGTGGATGCCCAGTTTGCCTATGACGAAGGCGAAGACGACCGCAGCCTGGAAAACTGGCGGCGTGTACACTGGCATTTCTTCTCCCGAGAATGCGCTGCTATCAGGCGCGAACCTGCACAGGATATGCCGGTGGTATGCGAGCGCTTTGAAGTGCTCTACCGCCCACCAAATCCGCCAATTCAAGCCGGGATCGAGCTGATGATCCAGAAGATAGAAGCGGAGCTCGAGCAGGCGTTAAAGCTGTATGAGCAGGCCGAAGACCTTGAAAACGCACTTAAAGCTTACTGGGCGCTGGAGGAACGCCTGCTGGCGCTGGAGCTCAACCCGGGCGAGGCGCAGTTCCAGGCGCAGCAGCGCGTCCTGGCCGCCGTATTAATGCGCCAGGCCAATATCCTGCGCCAGTTTGGGCGGCGCGAGAAGGCGGCTGAGGTCAGTATCTGCGAATTGGAGGCGGCGCGGCTGTCCGGCGATGACCTGACCCTGGCGCGCAGCCTGGTCTCGTATGGCGCCACGCTCATTTTTAGTGGAGATGTGGAGTCAGGGCTGGAATACCTGGAAGAAGCGCGCCAGGCGTTCAGTCGCGGCGATAGTTATGACCACCGCCAGGGGCTCGGCTGGTACTGGATCTTGCGCGCCGATCTGGCCAACGCGCACGTCACCAGCGGCGGCGCACCCGAAGCGCTGGAAGCCGCCCGGCAGGCCTTGGTCCTTCTGGAGCCGCTCGAAAATTGGCCGGGGGTGGGGCGCGCCTATGCTGCCCGAGCCATTGCCTATGAAGCCCTGGGCGACATGCGCAGCACTGAAAGCGCCCGCCAGGCTCAAACCGTAGCAGAAGAACGCATGCGATCCTGAAAATAGCACCCCCCGAATGGCAGCGGTCGGGGGGGTGCTAAAAAGGATTTAACAGGGGCGCTGATCAGGCCCTGACTCCCCCAGGGCGGAGAAAATCTCTATATTTGGAAATAAACATTGCATCTGGAAGGTTTTTTCCCTATAATGAGAATATCGCATCAGATGCAGGCAAGGGTGGGCACGGGAGGCAATATGAGTAAAAAAGAAAAACCAAAGAAAGAGCCGAAACCCGCAAGCAAAGCGGTGGAGATGAAGGCCTCTCCAGCCAAGCCAGCCAAAGCCGGAGGTGATGGTAAGACAACCACGCCTCCTGAACCAGTGGCGCGCATCCAGATGCACAGCGACTCCCACGAAAAGAAACCCAAAATGAAGCGTCGGGATTACGAGGCGGAGATCGCCAGGCTGCACATTGAGCTGGTTAAGCTGCAGGAGTGGATCAAAGCCAAGGGCCTGAAAGTCGTGGTTATTTTTGAAGGGCGGGATGCTGCCGGGAAGGGTGGCTCGATCAAAGCCATCACCGAGAGCCTGAACCCGCGCATCTGCCGGGTTGTGGCCCTGGGCACACCAACCGAACGCGATAAAACCTCGTGGTACTTCCAGCGCTATGTTGCACACCTGCCTGCCGGCGGTGAAATGGTGCTGTTTGATCGCTCGTGGTACAACCGCGCCAATGTCGAGCGCGTGATGGGCTTTTGCACAGAGGATGAGTACCGCGAGTTTATGCGTTCCTGCCCGGAATTCGAGCGCATGCTGGTACGCGCCGGAATCATTCTGATCAAATACTGGTTCTCTGTGAGTGATGAAGAACAAGAACGGCGCTTCCAGGCGCGCCTGGATGACCCCACCAAACGCTGGAAACTCAGCCCCATGGACCTCGAGTCACGCAGACGCTGGGTGCAGTACTCGGTCGCCAAGGACGAAATGTTCAAGTTTACCGACACCAAACAGGCGCCCTGGTATGTGGTCAATTCGGACGACAAGCGCCGCGCCCGGCTGAATATGATCTCGCACCTGCTCAGCCAGATCCCTTATGATGACCTCACGCCCGAAGCCATCGTGCTGCCGGAGCGTGAAAAAGATTCAGGCTATGTACGCCCGCCGATGAGTGACCAGACCTTTGTACCAGAAATCTACTGAGCTCCAACTTTTACCCGGGGAAAGCCTGGCTGGCTTTCCCCGTTTTTTTTATCCAGGCTTTGGCCTGAACCGCGCCCCGGTGCGGCAGGCCAGGTGAACGCATGCCAGCCAGAATGGGTATACTTACTGTCCGTCGCTTTTCTGGCAATATCCGGATGACCAAATCCGAAAAACCCTGAAAATTTGACTGGCAGGAGGATTATTTTTGGTTGCCATCAATGAGACTCTGATCCTGGCGATCGCAATTTTTACCTGGATCGTGTATCGCCTGATCAACTGGCGGCGCGCCGGACGGCTGGCGATTGGGCGCGAAGTGCTGGTAAATCTGTTTTTTGGTTATCTGTTGACGGTTTCCCGCCTGACATTCTGGCCCATGTATATCAACGTGGCCGATCTTCAGCCCAAACAGGCCAACTTCCAGCCTCTGGTCAAGACCCTGCACATGCTGCGCTACATGAGCCCATATGTGGTGATGAATATCCTGGGAAATCTGCTGCTGCTGGCGCCCCTGGGCGTGTTCCTGCCGGTTCTATCCCCAAGCTACCGGCGCTGGTGGGCGACTGTGGGGACCGGCTTTCTGGTCACCTTATTCATCGAGTTATTTCAATTCTTCCTGGCAGTCAGGGTGTTTGATGTCGATGATTTGATCCTGAATACGCTGGGGGTGGGCCTTGGCTATGGGTTGTTTGTGCTGCTGGCTAAAATCCCTTTTCTGGCGCGCTGGCTGCATGGCTCAACAAAATAGCAGGATGATAAAAGGACCGGGCATGTGCGCCGGTCCTTTTTGATTCACAATCAGGAATTAAGCTGTGAAGGAGGAAGCGGGGTTATAAAACCTAAGGTGTGGGGGTGAGCTCCGGGGCGGCGGTAGGCGCGGTCAGGCGTGACTCAAGGAACCAGGTGGGCAAAGTTGTCAGGCGGTCATTCGGCTCGGTGAGCGAGCCAATACTAGCGCCCTGGATGGACTGGTCAATCCCGTAGCTGTATACGGGGTAAAAGAGCGGTAAAGCAGGTAGCTCATTGGCAAAGCGCACCTGGAAATTGCGATACAGGCGCGCTCGCTCGCCATAATCATCCCGGATGCGCGCCTGCTCCAGGTATTCCGAGGCTTGGCGGTCATTCCATTGGGTGTAGTTCTGACCGCTGGTTGTCTGGGTGTCGTGCCAGAAAGCATATGGGTCAGGGTCATGCTGACCGGTGAAGTCCAGATCGACCAGCGCTGCGGCAAATTCACGGGTTTCCAGATGCTCGGACACCAGATCGCTATAGGGCAGCGCAGTCAGGGTGATCTTAACCCCCAGGCGCGCCCAATCTTCCTGGATGGCGGCGGCAATTTCAGGATAAGGCGCCTGGTCGGGGTGGATTAGTTCAAATTCCAGCGCCGGCTCGCCTTCTTTAGCGCGCAGCGAGCTGTCCGCTGCCGTAGGGTTATAACCTTCCTGCTTCAGCAGGTTGAGGGCGCGTTCGGGGTCGAAGGCATACTGTGGCATATTTTCATAATATGCCCAAGTTCCCGGGAAAATAGGCCCATCCGCCGGGATGGCTTGCCCGCCCAGGAGGCGATCGATGATGCGCTGGCGGTTCATACCCAGCAGTAAAGCCTGGCGTAAGGCGGAATCTTGCAAGAAGGGCAGCCCAGGATCATTCAGGTTGAACAAGATCAGCTCCAGGCGCGGCAAGCGCCCACTGTACAGGTTCAGCTCGGTACTCTGCAGCCCCTCGGCCAGGGTCTCTGGAGTCAATTCCGATACCCCCAGCACCTCACCCGCATGATATGCCAGCAGAGCGGCAGCCGCGTCGAGGTAAGTCTTGAAAGTAACTTCTTCGATATACGCTGGTTGGGAGTAGTATTCGGGGAAAGCGCTGAGCACCACCCCACTGATCACGCCATCCGTGACCAGTAACTGCTCATAGCGGTAAGGACCGCAGCCAACTGGATTCAGGTTAAATTCATCATCCACCAGCTCGGCAGCCGTGACGCCATCCAGCGAGTGAGCAGGCAACAGCCCAAAGGTCAGATAATCCAGGAAGGGCGCAAACGGCTCCGGCAGGATCATCTGGAAGGTTTTATCGTCCAGGGGAACGACATCGATCTCAGCCCACAGCGCTTTCAGATCGTCCGGGGCAGGCAATTCGGGATCGGCGAGCAAGCCGGTGGTGTAAACGACATCCTCACTGGTGACGGGCTCACCGTCATGCCAGACGGCATTGGCGCGGATGGAAAAGTTGTAGACGGTGCCATCCGCGGATATGCCCCAGGTTTCGATCACATCCCCGGACGGCAAGGCGCGTTCGTCAAAGCTCATCAGGCTGCAATAAAGCAGGCGATTTACATCCTGATCGGGCGTGTTGTACCAATCCAGCACAGGATTAAGACGGTGCAGCGAGCCGATCAGAGCTTCGCTATACGCGCCGCCTGAGGTGGGCTGCACGACCGGTTCTACAATCCCTGGCAATACCCCAGGCTGCTGGCTGAGCAGTAGCAAGGCGATCACCACCAGGGTGATGACGACAACAACAAGTTGCCAACGCAATCTTTTCATGTGCAAGAGCAAAGGATGCCAGACAACAAAAAAGGGCGCTCCCCAGCTTGTCCGCAAGCCGACCAGCCGTGAGCTGCCCCTGGCCTCTTCGCTAGGTGTCTATCCTTTCCCTTCCAAACAGGTTTTACCTGCCTGGTTAGCCTTTTACCAGGACGGTAGCGATTGCCAGAATAAAGAAGATGATACTCAATATAATCGTGACCCGGAAGAGAACTTTCTCAATTCCCCGCCGTGCAGTAAAGATAGCGCCGGTGTCGCCACCGGTAAAGCCACCCAGGCCGGCGCCCTTGCTCTGCAAGATGACGCTGGCGATCAGGGCAATTGACGTTATAATCAGTGCGATATTTAGATAAATCTCCAACTCAAGCCTCCAAAACGTACGATTCATGCGCTTAGGCAGGCGGATTATACCTTTCCACGGGCGAAACGTCAAATGGAGTCTTCCAAATTCGAGCTGGTCATCAACCTGCATATGCACACTCCCTACTCGGATGGGAGCGGTAGCCATGCCGAGATTGCCAAGGCGGCGCTCAAAGCCGGGTTGGATGCAGTGATCGTCACCGATCATAATGTGTGGGTAGAGGGTCCGCAGATGTATTATCAGGATGGCGACCGGCGCACCTTGCTTTTGGTGGGCGAGGAGCTGCATGACCGCACATGCCAACCGCAGAAGAATCATATGCTGGTCTTCGGGGCGTACCGTGAGATGGCTGCCTACGCCGACCAGCCTCAGCGCCTGATTGACGCTGTGAATCGAGCGGGAGGGTTGTCCTTCATCGCCCATCCGGTTGATCCGGCAGCACCAGCCGTCAAAGAAGCCGATATCTCCTGGGTGGATTGGGATGTGCAAGGCTATACCGGACTGGAGCTGTGGAATTCCATGTCCGAGTTCAAGGGGCTGCTGAAAACCCGCTTGCACGCGCTGTATTACGCCTTCTTCCCCAGGCATATTGGGCGTGGGCCGTATCCCGAAGCGATCCAGCGCTGGGATAGCCTGGTGGCGGAGGGGCGCAAAGTGGTGGCGCTGGGCGGCTCGGATGCGCATGCCTTCCATGTGCGGCTCGGACCGTTACGCAAAGTGCTTTTCCCCTATGAATTTCATTTCCGGGGGATCAATACCCATCTCATCGCCCCTGAAGCCTTGTGTGGGGAAGCCAATGAAGACGCGACCCTGATCTATGAAACCCTGCGCAAGGGGCGTGCTTTCATCGGCTACGACCTACCTGCCAGCACACGTGGTTTCCGCTTTGTGGCGCATGGAAAAGAGCAGACGGCGCAAATGGGCGAACAACTCTCCGCCAAAAATGGGGTTACCTTTCAGATACGCTTGCCCCGCCGCACCGAGTGCCGCCTGCTTAAAGATGGCAAGCCGCTTAAGACCTGGCAACACCACGATCTATGCACGCACATTTCGACAGAGCCGGGTGTATACCGGGTTGAAGCGTTCATTCAATTTGCCGGGCGGCGGCGGACTTGGATCATCAGCAATCCAATTTATGTGGTGAAATAAGCTTATGGAATTTCAACTCAAAGCTCCCTTTATTCCCACCGGCGATCAGCCTGAAGCCATCCGCGAGCTGGTGCAGGGCATCCGCCAGGGTCAGCGCAACCAGGTTTTGCTGGGCGCTACCGGCACCGGCAAAACTTTCACCGTCGCTTCCATCATCCAGGAGCTGCAGATGCCAGCCTTGGTCATGGCGCACAATAAGACCCTGGCAGCCCAGCTATACGCCGAGTTCAAAGAGTTTTTTCCCGATAACGCGGTGGCATACTTTGTCTCGTACTACGATTACTACCAGCCCGAAGCCTATGTGCCGCGCCACGACCTGTACATCGAGAAAGAATCGGAGATCAACGAGGAAATCGAGCGCTTGCGCCTGGCAGCCACCACGGCGCTGATGTCGCGCAAGGATGTGGTGATCGTGGCCTCGGTTTCGTGCATTTATGGCATCGGCAACCCGGAAGCGTATGGGCGGGTGGTGATCAATCTCGAGTCGGGAAAAATATACCGCCGCAATGCCTTACTGCGCCAGCTGATTGAGAGCCAATACCAGCGCAATGATATCGAGCTGCGCCCGGGTACTTTCCGTGTGCGCGGGGATACGCTGGATATTCTGCCTGCCTACCAGGACCGCTACGGCTACCGGGTCACCTTTTTCGGGGACGAGGTGGAACGGATGATGGAGTTTGACGCGGTCACCGGCGAGCTGCAGCATGAGCTGACTACAGCTGCCATCTATCCCGCCAAACACTTTATCACGGACGAAGACAAACTCAAACAGGCCATCCAGGATATAGAGGCCGAGCTAGAAGGGCGCTTGCGCCAGCTTAAAGCAGAGGATCGTTTCCTGGAAGCCCAGCGCCTGGAACAGCGCACCATCTACGACCTGGAGATGCTGCGCGAAGTGGGTTACTGCACCGGCATCGAGAATTATTCGCGCCACCTGGACCAGCGTCCGGTAGGCTCGGCGCCCTGGACGCTGATGGATTACCTGCCCAGCGAATACCTGCTGGTGATCGACGAATCGCATATGACGGTGCCGCAAATCCGGGGAATGTATAACGGCGACCGCTCGCGCAAGACCACCCTGGTGGATTATGGTTTCCGCCTGCCCTCCGCGCTGGATAACCGCCCGCTCAAATTCCACGAATTCGAGCAGCGCATGGGTTATACCATCTACACCAGCGCCACGCCCGGGCCGTATGAAATGGGCCGCGCCGAGCAAGTGGTTGAACAGATCATCCGTCCCACCGGCCTGGTGGACCCACAGGTAGAGGTGCGCCCCACCGAAGGTCAGATCGACGACCTGGTAGGTGAGATCCGCCGGCGGGTGGAGGTCGGCCAGCGCACTCTGGTGACCACCCTGACCAAGCGCATGGCTGAAAAACTGGCCGATTACCTGCTAGAGCTGGGCATCAAGGTTCACTATCTACACTCCGAGATAGACACCCTGGAGCGGATTGGCATCCTGCGCGACCTGCGCCTGGGCGTCTTCGATGTGGTGGTGGGGATTAACCTGCTGCGCGAAGGCCTGGACTTGCCGGAAGTCTCGCTGATTGCCATCCTGGATGCAGATAAAGAGGGTTTCCTGCGCTCAGGGACAGCCCTGATCCAGACCATCGGGCGCGCTGCCCGCCACCTGGACGGCAGAGTGATTATGTACGCCGACAAGATGACCGATTCGATGCGACGGGCGATCGATGAGACCAACCGCCGGCGCGCCAAGCAGGAGGCCTACAACCGCGAGCATGGCATCGAGCCAGTCAGTATTATAAAAGCGGTGCGCGATCTCACCGATCAAGTCTCTATGCACGCTGTGGCAGAGCCCCAGGGAGCGTATCATGTCAAACAAGATACCCCCAAGGCTGAGATCAACAAGATTATCGCCGAGATGGAAAAACAAATGAAGGAAGCCGCCCGCAACCTGGAATTTGAAAAAGCAGCTGTGCTGCGCGACCAGATCTATGAGCTGCGCAACATCCTGGCGGAGGACCCCAAGGTCAAGCCATGGGAGAAGTTCAAGCTGCTTTCAGGGGAAGAATAAAACCGGAGCGATCAGACCTGCGCAGGCGTTGATTGCGTTTGTTCCAGCCAGCTACGGATCCCATCCAGGTGATCTTGAAAATGCAGGTAAGAATTGTGGGCGATGGAAGTCCACACTGGCTCGCCGCGCCACCAGTCGAATGCCTGCGGATTATTGAGCGTGCTCTCCGGCAACGCCTGCACCAGGGTGTATAAGCGTTGGTGCGATAAACGGAAATCCCGCAGCACATCAGGCAGGGGATCATCTTTATGAGCCTGGTAGATGGCGCTGTTCAGATGATTGATGACATCCTCAGGATCGCGATCGGTGATCTCGAAACCAGGGGCATAACGCTCTGCCTGCTCGCCTCGGAATGAAGCCTCCAGCCAGTTTAATTCCAGATGCACCCAGGCGCTCAGATGCGCCAGCAGATCTTTAAAAGATACCCCATTATCCATGCCGGTATCCAGCATCTGTTCCACTGTTAGACGCGCAATCACCTGCTCATACGTGTCGATCGCACTGAGCATATGGGCCAGTAACTCTGGCTTTGAAACTGGGGCGGGCTGGTAAGTCATCCGTCTCCTCGAGAAAAATTGTTAGCGGGTTACAGTCCGATTCTAACCGATAGTTGCCCGCCTGACGAGAGCAGGCTGCGAAATCTTCACAGCACCTTCGACCAATCTTCACAACTTCTACATAACTTACCGCTAAGATAGAGACAATAAACGACACAGATTCACCTTTGAAAGGAAGGTAATGATGAAGAAAAACTTACTTGTTGTAACCATGATCTTTGTAGCAGTTGCAGCCCTGGCCTTCGCCGGACTGGCTTATGCTCAGGACACTACCCCCGCCACACCTACCACCCCGTGGAGTGGTGGACGAGGCGGAATGATGAATGGCGCACGTGGGGGCGGCATGATGAACGGTTCTAATGCTGGCGGCATGATGCTGGGCGGCAGCAGCGGGCCTATGCACACTTATATGGTGGAAGCTTACGCCCAGGTGCTTGGCCTGACCGTTGAAGATATTCAGGCCCAGATTGACGCCGACAAAAGCATGTGGCAGATCGTTGCCGACCAGGGCCTTAGCGACGAAGAGATCAAGGGCGTGATGATCCAGGCGCGCACGCTGGCATTGAACGCCATGGTCGCCGATGGACTGCTGACCCAGGAACAGGCTGATTTCCGCCTGGAGCGCATGAATACCATGAATTCTAGCGAATTTGCCCCCGGCGACTGCACCATGAGTGGCGCAAGAGCCGGTCGAGGTGGGGGCCGCTGGAGCCAACCAACCACACCCTAAACCTAACCCGCTTAATTCTCCCTAGATGCATCCGCCTCCTTACAGTGTAATACTGGCAGGAGGCGGAATTCTTTCAAAGCGATGACTCCCGCACAAAGGCATGGTTATGGATATAATTTATCCAAATCTTTCCGAGATAGGCTGAGGGAAAATTGTGGCAACGATCTTAATAGTCGAAGACGAACCTGAATTGGTCAAAGTGCTGCGCTCTTATCTGGAGCAGGCTGGTTTCACAGTCTTCAGCAGCGGGCGCGGCGATACCGGACTGGCTACCTGGGAACAGCGCCAGCCCGATCTGGTGATCCTGGATTTGAATCTACCCGGCATGGATGGGCTGGATGTCGCCCGTGCCATCCGCCGCAAAAGCAGTACGCCCATCCTGATGCTGACGGCACGCGTGGAGGAAGCCGACCAGTTAGTCGGCCTGGAGCTGGGCGCGGATGATTACATGACCAAGCCCTTTTCGCCACGCCTGGTAGTGGCCCGCGTGCGCGCCCTGCTGCGCCGTTCTGCGCCAGCCCCACAGGCTGCAACCATCCTGCGCGCCGCCGACCTGGAGATCGACCTGGGCGCCCATACCATCCACCGCGCCGGCGAGCCGGTTGACCTGACGCCCACCGAGTTCAGCTTGCTGGCGACCCTGGCTGAGCAGCCCGGGCGCGTTTTCAGCCGCCTGCAGCTCCTGGAAGCTGCGCAGGGCAACGCCTACGAGGGCTACGAGCGTAGCGTGGATGCGCATATTAAGAATCTGCGTGCCAAGCTGGAGCCAGACCCGCGCCATCCCCTGTACGTAGAAACGGTGTTTGGGGTGGGCTACCGCTTTGCGCAAAACCCCGGGCGCGGCTCCTGATCCCGGCTTTGCTGCGCGAGGATGACCCATGCGTATCAAATTGATCCTATCCTTCAGCCTGGTTGTGCTGGTCACCGTTGCGGCAGTGGTGCTGGTCGCCCGTTTGGGCTCCACACAGGCCGTGCGCAGTTTTATGTTTCGCGGCGGCATGACTGGCAGCGAAGAGCTGGTGAGCGCGCTGGAAGATTATTACACCGCCAACGATTCCTGGCAGGGTGTCGAAAGCTTATTGGCAGACACGACGACGCATGGCGGTATGATGGGGCGCGGACAGGGTCAGGGGGCGGCTGCCCAGGCCATGATGAGCCAGCGGCTGCGCCTGGCGGATACAGATGGCAACCTGATCTACGACAGCGGCGCCAGCCCAGCCAGCGGCAGCCTGAGCCAGTCTGAGTTGGATGCGTCCGTCGCCCTACTATCCGGGCGCGAAACGGTAGGATACTTACTGGCAGAAGGGGGAATCGGCTTTACCCGCCAGCAAGAGACCAACCTGGTGAACCGCCTGACCCAGGCGGCAATTTCTGCTGCTTTGATCGGGGGTGGTCTGGCGCTGGTCCTGGCACTCTTCCTGGCGTATCGCCTGCTGGCGCCCATCCGGCAGCTCACCCGGGCGGCTGAGAATCTCTCGCAGGGCGATCTGAGCCAGCGCGTACAAGTCCATGGGCGCGATGAGTTGGCGCGCCTGGGAGATACCTTCAACAACATGGCGCAGGGCTTACAGCGCGCCGGGGAAGTGCGCCGCTCGATGACCGCCGATATTGCCCACGAGCTGCGTACCCCGCTATCGGTGCAGCGCGCCAACCTGGAGGCTTTGGAGGATGGCGTCTACCCACTGACGACTGAGCAATTGCAGCCGATCCTGGAGCAGAACCTGATGCTGACCCGCCTGGTGGACGACCTGCGCTCCCTGGCCCTGGCAGAAGCCGGGCAGCTTACCCTGGAGCGCATGCCTACTAACCTGAGAACGCTGGCAGATCGCATGCTGGAGCGCTTCTCAGCTCAGGCAGCTGCCGCAGGGGTAAGCCTGAGCCTGGATGCTCCTGCCCACCTGCCAAATATCCCGATTGATCCCGGGCGTGTGGAGCAGATCATCACCAACCTGCTCTCCAACGCCCTGCGCTACACCCCAACCGGCGGGCAGATCAGGCTGGGGCTGGGCGAGGGAGCCGAGGCGCTGGCGCTGACGGTGCGGGACAGCGGAGCGGGTATACCCGTAGAAGCCTTGCCGCATGTCTTCGAGCGCTTTTACCGCGCCGACCGCTCGCGCAGCCGGGCGGAAGGCGGAAGCGGGCTGGGCTTGGCGATCGCGCGCCAGTTTGCTGAGGCGCATGGCGGCACGCTGACCGCAGCCAACCATCCTGAAGGTGGGGCGGTTTTCACGCTGAGCCTGCCATTGAGATCCAGCACATGAGCATCCGCAATAACGTCACACGCCTGCTGGAGAGCCGCAAGATCGCTTTCACAGCCTACGAGTTGCCGCCCGAAAAGCTGGGCGCGCTGGAAGCCGCCCAAATCCTGGGCGTACCGCCTGAACAAGTTTTCAAGACGATCGTGATGAAGCGTGAAAGGAAAGGCAAACCCATCCTGGCGGTTGTTCCTGGTCCGTCCGAAGTCGATTTGAAAGCTGTGGCGAAAGCCATCGGCGAAAAGAAGGTCTTCCTGCCCACCGAGCGCGAAGCCGAGCAGCTCACCGGGCTGCAGGCCGGCGGTATCTCGCCCCTGGCACTGCTCAACAAAGGTTTCCAGGTGCTA
>Ga0105107_10001644_pt1 | contig 14564 bp, 16 predicted proteins | sample PPLLaktember2015_6_FD_79335 | JGI IMG/M metagenome (GOLD analysis project Ga0105107, IMG submission 79335) | Freshwater sediment microbial communities from Prairie Pothole Lake near Jamestown, North Dakota, USA - PPLs Lake P8 Core (1) Depth... | ecosystem: Environmental > Aquatic > Freshwater >...
CGCGATGGGGCGCGCCGGGAGGGGTCGCACCCGAGCGTCATCGAGGCGGCGCGAAGCGCCGTCCGAGCAGCTCGGGTGCGTGCCCCGACCTCAGCGCGTCGAGCACGCTGTGGTCGTGAGCTGGCTGCCTACGCCTCCGAGGCCTCGACCTCGACGGTCAGGACCGGGTCGACCTCGGCGAACAGGTGCACACGCACCTCGTGCGAACCCACCGAGCGGATGGGCTCGTCGAGATGGACGTCGTGCCGGTCGACGCGCACCCGCGCCTGTTCCCAGATCGCCTCGGCCAGGTCGGAAGCCGTGACGGAGCCGAAGAGCTTGCCCTCCTCGCCGACGTGCGCCCGAACCCTGATCGGCGTCGAGGTCAGACGGGAGGCGAGCTGCTCCGCCTCCACCTTGGCCTGGTTCACCCGAACGCGATGGGCCCGCTGAAGGCTCTCGACGTGCTTCACTCCCCCCCTGGTGGCCTTCACTGCCAGTCCACGGGGCACGAGGTAGTTGCGCGCATAGCCGTCGGCAACCTCCACGATGTCACCCGGCACTCCGAGCTTGTCGACGGGCTTCTGGAGGATGACCTTCATCGTGTCGAGTACGGGAGGAGGGCCATCTCGCGGGCGTTCTTGACCGCCGTGGCTACGTCACGCTGATGCTGGGCGCAGTTGCCCGTCACCCGGCGGGCGCGGATCTTGCCTCGCTCCGAGACGAACTTGCGCAGGGTCATCACGTCCTTGTAGTCGACGTACTCGACCCGGTCCTTGCAGAAGATGCAGACCTTGCGCTTGGCCTTCTTCTGCCAGGCCTTGTCGTCCTTCTCCTTCTTCGCTGGTCGCTTCCTAGACTTCGCCGGCATCCAGTGGTGTCTCCTCCTCGGCCATCGGAGCGCCAACCGTGACCGGGGCAGACCAGTCGCCCGAGCGACCCTGCCGCTCGACCTTGGCGGTGGCCCACCGCAGGCTCGGCCCGATCTCGTCTGCCTCGATCTCGACGACGGTCCGCTTCTCGCCCTCCTGGTTCTCCCATGAGCGCATCTGCAGCCGACCGGCGACGAGGACGCGAGTGCCGCGCGTGAGGCTCTCCGCCACGTTCTCCGCCAGGCTCCGCCAGGCGTTGACGGTGAAGTAGGACGTGTCGCCGTCCTTCCAGTTGCCCGCCTCGTCCTTGTAGCGACGGTTCACCGCGACCCGGAACTTCGCCACGGCCGCGCCGTTGGGCGTGTACCGCAGCTCTGGGTCGTCCGTGAGGTTGCCGACGATGATGATCTGGTTGTCGCTCGCCATCTCCTTCACCTTCCGATCGCAAGCCGCTCCCCGATGGCACCGCCGCCGGGAAGGGGGAAGGCTCTCCGACTAGGCCGCCGCCTTCACGACGACCTTGAACCGCAGCACCTCATCAGCGAGGTGCAACGTCCGCTCGAGCTCCGTGATCGCCTCGGGCTCCGCCGTGAAGTCCACCACGGCGTAGTACCCCTCGTTCTGCTTCGCGATCTCGAACGCGAGCCGCCTGCGCCCCCACCGGTCGATGTCGCCGACAGCGCCACCGCGCTCGGTCACGACCTTGGTGATGCGCTCGACCGCCTGCCCGATGACCGACTCGTCGGCCTCGGCGGGCAGGATGAGCATGACCTCGTACTGCCTCAGTTCCCCACCTCCTCTGGTCTGGACGGCCCCCCCGCCGGGGGAGCAGGATGCTGGGTCGGCCTCCAGAGTGTACCGGGTGCTCCAGGGGCCGACCCTAGCATCCGGGTCCGACATCGTTCAGCTCGGGGACCGGTTCCGCGCGAGCCCGTTACACTGCGCGAACACAGCCGTGCACTCGGAGGAGGCGCGAGCGCCATGCCGACCACCATCCACGACCTGCGCGCGTGGAAGGCGCAGGGGAAGCGGTGGGCGATGCTCACCGCGTACGACTACCCGACGGCCCAGATCCTGGACGAGGCGGGCATCCGGGTGCTCCTCGTGGGCGACTCGCTCGGCAACAACGTCCTCGGGTACGACACCACCCTGCCCGTCACGATGGAGGAGATGCTCCATCACACACGCGCGGTCACGCGCGGTGCGACCGACGCGCTGGTGGTCGGGGATATGCCGTTCATGTCGTACCAGGTCTCGACGGAGGAGGGCATCCGCAACGCCGGCCGGTTCCTGAAGGAAGGCGGAGCCCACGCCGTGAAGCTCGAGGGTCCCCAGGTCGAGCTCACGAGCCGGCTCGTCGAGCTAGGGATCCCGGTGATGGGCCACGTCGGGCTCACGCCACAGTCGGTCCACGCGATGGGTGGGTACCGGGTTCAGGGGCGCGACGAGGAGGCAGCCCGCCGCCTCGAGGATCAGGCAGACGCCATCGAGAAGGCAGGGGCCTTCTCCCTCGTCCTCGAGGGTGTCCCCGCGGAGCTCGCCCGCGGCATCACGGCGGACCTGCAGATCCCCACCATCGGGATCGGGGCCGGCCCCTACTGCGACGCTCAGGTGCTCGTCGTCAACGACCTGCTGGGACTCGGCACCCGGATCCCGAGGTTCGCGAAGGCGTACGCCAACCTCCGCGAGGAGATCGCCCGGGCGGCTACGGCCTTCGCGCACGAGGTCGAGACGGGCAGCTTCCCGGACGAGGCCCACACGTACAACTGAACCCCGCGTGACTACCCCACCCGAGCCGGGTGGGAATCACTCGAACGGGGGCTCAGGCGCGGGCCCGCGCCGGCCGAAACCAACGGTGACGGCACGAGAACGGACGGGCGGACGAAGCGGCACCCGCCCGTTGCCCGGGGCGGGGGCTCAGGTGCCCGCCACCCGGAAGGTGATAGTGGGGCCGCCTCCCCCTCGGCGGCCCCGCTTTCACGTCCGCCCACCTTCGCCTTGGGCGTTTGCATTGCCTGGCCTCCCACCGCGGCTGCCGATGCGAGAATCCTCGCGGTGTCCTCCAACGCACGCCGCCGGATCGGGCTCGGACTCGTCTTCGCCTGCCTCGCCGGCACCCTGGCGATCGGCCTGGCCGTCAAGGCGCCATGTGCGAGCGGCGACTGGAGCGACGGGCGACAGTACACACGCCTGTGCTACACGGACATCGTCCCCCTCCTCGGAACCGAGCAGCTGACCGGGGGGCGCCTGCCGTTCCTGGACCGGTGCCTCGAGTCGGAAGGACGCTGCGACGAGTACCCGGTCCTGTCCATGTACGCGATGCGCGTGGCGGCGTGGATCTCCAACGGGATCGCGGGGTTCTTCGCAGCGAACGTGGCGCTCCTCACGCTCGCGGCCTTCGCGATCGCCTTCTTCCTGTACCTCATGGTGGGCGGACGGGCACTGTACTTCGCGCTGGCTCCGACGCTGCTGATCTACGCCTACATGAACTGGGATCTGATCGCGGTCGCCTTCGCCACGGCGGGCATCCTGGCGTTCGTCAACCGCCGCGACGTGGCAGCCGGCATCCTGCTCGGACTGGGAGCAGCGGCGAAGCTCTACCCGATCCTGCTCGCGGTGCCGCTGGTGGCCGAGCGGTTCCGCGAGCGGGATCCGGACCGAGGCATCCACCTCACCTGGGCCGCGATCGGGACCTGGCTCGTCGTGAACCTGCCGTTCGCCCTCGCCGCGCCCACGTCCTGGTGGGAGTTCTTCCGTTTCAACTCCACGCGGCCCGCCGACTGGGACAGCCTGTGGTTCATCGCGTGCCACCGGATCAGCGGCGACCTCTACTGCGAGCCGACCCGGGCGATCAACGTCGGGTCGCTCGCGCTCTTCGGCATCGGGACGGTCGTGGTCTGGGGGCTGAAGCGGCGCAGGGACCCGAGGTTCGCGAGGTGGACCCTCGGGCTCCCGATCCTGATCCTGTTCCTCCTCACGAACAAGGTGTACTCGCCCCAGTACGGCCTGTGGCTGCTGCCGTGGTTCGCGCTGGCCCTTCCCAGGCCGGCCCCCTTCGTCGCGTTCTCGCTCGCCGACACGGCCGTGTTCGTCACGCGCTTCTCGTGGTTCGGTCGGTACGCGGGTGCGGGGGGTCTCCCGATCGGTGCGTTCGAGATCGCAGTGGTCCTGAGGGCGCTCGCCCTCATCTGGTGCCTCGTCGGATGGATCCGTTCGCCCCAGCCCGAGCCCTCCCTGGTCGCCCGTCCGCAGACCGTCCTGACGGGTGGCACGCACGCGTGAGCGCGGCGTCGACCCCCGCCGACCGCACGTCGCGCCGCGCGGGGCTGTGGTTCTGCATCGAGGTCTTCGTCGCCGTCCGGCTCGGGCTGCTCGTGTTGGGGGTCGTCGCCGTGGGGCTGTTCCCGCCGCTCGATCCCGTGTCGGTGCCGGGCTGGCCAGCCAGGGCTCTCCCCGACCCAGGCTGGCACAACCTGTTCACGGCCTGGGAGCGGTTCGACGCGCTGTGGTTCCTCCGCATCGCGGCCGAGGGATACCGGTCGGCGGACGGGAGCGCCGCCTTCTTCCCGCTCTACCCGCTGGTGGTCCGGATGGTCTCCGTGCTCCTGGGGGGCCATCCGTTCGCGGCGGCGCTCCTCGTGTCCAACGGCGCCTTCCTGGGGGCCCTGCTGGTCCTGTACTCACTCACCAGCTCCGAGCTCTCCGAGCGCGTGGCCCGCACGACGGTGGTGCTGCTCTGTTGCTTCCCGACGTCGTTCTTCCTCTTCGCCCCGTACAGCGAGTCCCTGTTCCTCCTGCTCGCGGTCACCGCGATCTGGGGCGCTCGCAGACGTCGCTGGTCGCTCGCCGCAGCCGCGGGGTTCGGAGCCGCCCTCACCCGCAACGTCGGGATCGTGGTGGCGCTCGCGCTCGCCGTCGAAGCGATCCAGCAACGGGCGGAGGAGGGCGACCGCTCGCCGCTGCCCGGTCTGGCCGCCGCGGCCTTCGCCGGGCTCGGAACGCTGGCGGTGCTCGCGTTCTGGGCGGCGAGGGCACAGGACTGGCTCGCCCCCGTCAACCAGCAGGCCAACTGGGAGCGCTCCTTCTCCTGGCCGTGGATCACGTTGATCGACGGCGCTCGGGCGGCGTTCCGATACGTAGGCGACACCAACGGCTCGTACTGGCTGATCGACCTGCTGGTCGTCGCTCCGGTGCTCGTGGGCGCCGTCTTCGTGCTGGTCCGCTACCGCTGGACCTACGGCGCGTACGTCTGGGGAGCGCTGTTGCTCCCGCTGAGCTTCGTCTTCGAGGATCGGCCGCTCATGTCGATGCCGAGGTTCGTGCTGCCGCTCTTCCCGGTCTTCTGGGTTGGCGCGGAGGCTCTGGAGCGCTGGCGGATCCCCCGGTGGGCGGCCGCCGCCGTGGGGGTGGCGGGGCTCGGGCTGCTCGTCCCTCTGTTCGTGAACTGGTACTACATCTTCTGACCTGACCCCGGGGCATATAGGATTGGCACGGCACGAGCGGCCACCGAGGCAAGGGAGCCAGGGGTGACGATCCGAGTAGCCATCGCGGACGACCATTCGCTGGTCCGGCAGGGCCTGCGCCGGTACCTGGACATGGCCGAGGGCATCGACGTCGTGGGTGAGGCTTCGAACGGCCAGGAGCTGCTCGACCTCGTCGCCAAGGAGGAGCCCGAGATCGCCCTCGTCGACATCCGGATGCCCGAGATGGACGGCCTGGAGGCGGCACGGCAGATCCGGGAGAAGCACCCCAACGTCGGCGTGATCATGCTCACGGCGTACGACGACCGGCAGTTCGTCGTCGAGGCCGTGCGGTCGGGAGCCCGCGGGTACGTCCTGAAGGCACGCGACGCCGAGCACCTCATCCAGACCGTCCGCCTGGTCGCCGGCGGCAACATGGTGATCGATCCCCAGCTGGTCGTCGCCCTGGCCGAGGAGCTCAGCCAGGCGAAGGAGCGGGACCGCAAGGCCGAGACCCTCACGGCCCGCGAGATCGAGGTGCTCCAGCTCCTCGCGTTCGGCCACACCAACCGCGACATCGCCGAGCGCCTGTACATCTCCCCCGATACGGTGAAGACCCACCTCGAGCACATCTTCGAGAAGCTGGGGGCCTCCGACCGCACCGCGGCGGTCGCCGAGGCCCTGCGCCGCCGGCTCATCGAGTGAGCTGGCGGATGTAGCTCGGACGGCGGCGCCCGCATCCCCCTGGCGACCTAGGCCGCTCCCGGTCGATGCAGACCCGGCCGGGTGATGGAGTCGTCGGTTCGCCTAGGTCATGATGAGAGCCCGATGGCCAGCACCAACGTGCCGCATCGCGCCTTCGTGGCGCCCGCCGTGCTCGTCGTGATGGGGGTCGTGATCGCGATCTCCTACGTGCTCGCGCGTGACGCCCTCGCCTCGACCGACGGCATCGGATCGGCGATCGTGACGTGCTCGATGCTCGTGTCGGCAGTCGCCATCTTCGCTCGGCGTCGCCGCCCGGAGGCCTGGCCCTCGGCGATCTGGATCGGGATCGCGCTGCTCGGTCTCGGAGGGGTCTCCGCGCTCCTGCTGCTCCACGATGTCACCGATCCGACCAGCGGTCCCCGTGCCTTCGACGCCGTCCTCCTCCTGGTCGGGAGCCTGCTCCTGGTGCCCCTGTGGATCGAGCTCTGCTATCTCCTCCGGGTGCCGGACCGCCGAGAGATCGTCGCCGACGTGGCCCTGTTCTCGGTCGCACTGGGATCCGTTATCTACCTCGTACTCAGGTCGCAGTCCGATGGTGCGCACGGGCTCTGGGCGGCCGTGGTCGCGCTCGTGGCCGCCTCGACGATCGGTGGCTACGGCGGCCTCGCGCTGTGGCTGCCGACGAGGGCTCACGTGGGGCTGTTGCTCGGGATCGCCGTCCTCGACGCCGGCGTGCTCGCGTTCGCGAACCAGTGGATCGACGGTGTGTACCGACCCGGACAGGCCGTCATCGAGCTCCCCCTGGCGCTGGGCGCGATCCTGCTCGGCCTGCTCGTGACCATGGTGCCGCGGCACTCCGACGACGAGCAGGCCATGCGACCCTCCCGGTACGGCCGCGCGATCCTCACTTCCGTCGCGGTGACGACGGCCAGCGCCACGTTGGCGGTGGTCGCCTACGCTGAGACCACCGATCGGCTCGAGCCGGACCAGGCGACCGTGCTGATCGCGCTCCTCGCGCTGGCGGTGGCCCTGCGCATCCTCGTGAACCAGGTGCGCGGGACCAACGCGACGCGGGCGGCCCAGGAGGCCCTGGACCAGAAGGAGGCGGCGCTGCGTGAGACCGACAAGGCGCTCGCCCGGCTCCGTCGCCTGAACGAGACGCTGCGCGACTCCGAAGAGCGCCTGCGGACCGTGTTCGAGGCCGCGGTCGACGGCATCGTGGAGCTCGACCCCAAGGGCGAGATCGTCCGCGCGAACGAGGCGTTCTCCCGCATGATCGACCTCCCGCGTGCGCTGGTGGAGGGCCGCCCGTGGACGACCCTGGCCGCGTCGATCGAGGCCGACGAGTCGTTCACCACCCTGCCGCAGACGGGGCAGGGGACACTTCGGCGCGAGGGCAACGCGATGTACCTCGAGTCGCGGATCTCCGAGATCCCCGGCGACCCGCCGCGCCGGCTGCTGCTCGTGCGCGACGTGACGGCCTCGCGCGTGGCGGACCAGACGATCCGCTCCCTGTTCAAGTTCCTCCAGGACCGCGACGAGGACCGGACGCGGATCCTCCGTCGGACGAACGCGGCGATCGAGAGCGAACGCAACCGCATCGCCCGCGACCTGCACGACGGCCCGGTGCAGGGGGTGTCGGCCGCGTCGCTGTCCCTCGAGGCCGTGCTCCTCATGCTCAAGGCCGGCGAGCTCGAGAACGGCACCGAGGTGCTCTCGAAGGTCCGGAGCGAGCTCTCGGAGGAAGCCGACAACCTGCGCAGGCTGATGTCGGGCCTGCGCCCGCCCTTGCTCGAGGAGCGCGGTCTGATCCCGGCCCTGCGGGAGATGCTCGACCGGTACGGGCGCGACAACGAGGTGGAGACGCGCTTCGAGAGCACCGGTACCGCAGGGATCCCTCACGACCTGGAGACGCTCGCCTACCGGATCGTGCAGGAGGCGCTCTCGAACTCGAACAAGCACGCCCAGGCGGGACGGGTGGCGATCAACGTGGAGGCCGTGGGCGGTCAGCTCCGGCTGGAGATCACGGACGACGGCGTTGGGTTCGACTCGGCCAAGGCGCGCGAGTACCTGCAGATGGGCCGGGTCGGGCTCGCGTCGATGCGCGAACGGGTGGAGCTCGCCAACGGGACGTTCATGGTCCACTCGACGCCTGGACGTGGCACCACCGTCATGGCGACCCTCCCGCTCGAGGCGGTCCCCGCAGCGCGCGAGTTCTCGATCAGCGAAGCGTCGTAGCCGCCGCCCGGTGCCCCACCCTCGGGACGGGGCTCGGGGAGGGCGGAGGGCTCTGCGTCAGCGGTCCCGTGGGTCCCGTCGGGCTGGGCTCGGTCGGGCTCGGCTCGGTCGGGCTCGGCTCGGTCGGGCTCGGGCTCGGGGTCTCGGTGGGGGTTGGACTCTCGCTGGGCGTGGGCTCGGGCGTGGCCGAGGCGGACGGCGCCGGAACCGGTACCGGCGTCGGCGGTCCCGCCGTGTACCCCTCGAACGAGGGCTCGACGAAGTCCTCGACGGGGAGGTCCGCCATCGCCTGCGTCATGAAGTCGTGCCAGATCTGGGCCGGGATCGTCCCGCCGAACACGGCCGAGTAGCCCTCGACGTTCGTCAGTGGGATCTGACCCTGTGGGTACCCGATCCACACGCAGGTTGCGATCTGGGGCGTGAAGCCGCAGAACCATGCGTCCACGTAGTCCTGCGCCGTCCCGGTCTTGCCCGCAACCGGCCGTCCGATGTTCGCTCGCGTGCCGGTGCCACCGGTCACCACGGTCTGCAACGCGTACGTGGCGAGGTCGGCGTCGTTCTCGACCAACACCTGGCGACCCCGCCCGTTGATCCGGTCGAGCGTCTCTCCGTCCGGGTCGTCCACCCGCAAGAGCGGCGTCGCCCGATGACGCCAGCCCCGCGCGGCGAGCGTCGCGTATGCGTCGGTCATCTCCAGGGGCGTCACCTCCTGGGTGCCCAGGGTGATCGAGCAGACCGGGTCCAGGGAGGAGGTGATCCCCATCCGATGGGCCGTGTCGACCACATCCTCGGGCCCGACGGTGGTGACGAGCTGCGCGAACACCGTGTTCACGGAGTGCGCCGTCGCCTGGGTGAGCGTGAAGACCCCCGATTCGGAGTCGCTCGCGTTCGACAGCTGCCACGGCTCGCCGTTCGTGTAACAGCGCGGGTCGTCGATCTCGATCGATCCGGGGCCGCTCCAGCGTGAGTTGAGGCTGATGCGGTCCTCCATCGCCGCGACGAGCGTGAAGACCTTGAACGCGGACCCCGCGTGGCGCCCCGTCCCTCCGTCGCCGGTGGCGAGGTTCACCTCCGAGCGCTGCCAGTTGCTCCCTCCGTACATGGCGAGGACGCCTCCGGTCTGGGTGTCGATCGCCACGAGCGCCGCCTGGGGACCACCGGGATCGTTGAGGTTCGCGGCCACCGCCTCCTGCGCGGCGCGCTGCATCGCCGAGTCCAAGGTGGTGGTGACCCGCAGGCCCCCACCGAACACCCGCGCCTCCGTGTACCGACCGATCAGCGCGCGGCGCGTGTAGTCGAGGAAGTAGCCGAGCTTGCTCGGGAAGCGTTGCGCGTTCTCGATGGGCGTCGTACGGACGTCCCTCGCCTTGAGCTGCTCAGCGCGGGCGGCATCCAAGTAGCCCTCGGCCGCCATCCGATCCAGGACGTAGTTGCGTCGGTCCCTCGCGTCCTCGGGATGCTCGATCGGGTCGAACAGGCCCGGACTGGGGATCACGCCGGCGAGCGTCGCCGACTCCAGGAGCGTGAGCTCCTCGGCCTCCTTGCTCCAGTAGGTCTGGGCCGCCGCCTGGACCCCGTAGGCACCGTGACCGAAGTAGACGGTGTTCAGGTACGTCGCGAGGATCTCGTCCTTCGTGAACTCCTGCTCGACCTTGATCGCCAGCAGCGACTCGCGGATCTTCTGGCCGACCGTGCGAGGCGGCACCGTGTAGACCTGCTCCCCGGTCTCGGGGTCCTCGTCGTAGGTCCCGGCGTAGACGTTCTTCACGACCTGCTGTGTGATCGTCGAGCCCCCCTGCACGGTCTCCCGCGCGACCAGGTCGGTCCAGGCCGCTCGAACGATCCCGAACGGGTCGATGCCCGGATGCTCGTAGAAGTCCTCGTCCTCGGCGGCGATCACGGCGCTGCGCAGGCTCTTCGGCATCCGCTCGAGCGGGATGATCGTTCGGTCCACCGTCGAGTGCAGCGTCGTGAGCAACCTGCCGTCGCGGTCATAGACGTACGTCGTCTGCAGCGGTGGGGGCGTCGTGGGCAGCTCGAGCCGCCGGTACATCGCGTAGAGCGTCGCGAGCACGGCCAGCACGACCACGAGGGGCGCCGCGACGAACACCCACCACCAGCGACGCAGGAACCCCTTCTGACTTCGCCTGCGCTGCTTCCGCGGTGCGTGCTTGCGACCCCTCTGGGCCCTGCGGGCATGGGTGTCCACTGCCACGGCGTGCTCAAGTGTATCGATGACCTGCGGTTTCCCTGGGTAGGGAGCCGTCGAACGCCATGGAGTTCCCGTGGAGGTCGGTGGGCGCGAGGGGCGGGCGGGGGCTCAGACGGCGCGGGCCACGAAAGCTTCGTGGAGGTGGTTCCACTGGCACTCCGTGCAGACCTCGACCACGTAGCACCAGGCCCCCGGTCGGTCGGCAGCCATGGTGAGCCCGACGTCGAGTGGCCACACACGCCCGTTCTGCTCCCTCAGGCCGTCGCCGTAGACGTAGGTGACCAACCGGAGCTTCGTCTTGGTGCAGACCGGGCAGTCGCGCCGGGACGGCTCGCCGACATGCTTGGCCGCCCGCATCAGCTCCGGATGAGCGTCGCAGATGTCGGTCCACGACCGCAGGCCATGACGGACCTCACCCAGGAGCGCTCGCTTGGCGAGCGTGTAGTCGACCGTCGCGAGCACAGCCCGCCGTCCCCTGGGTGTGATCCCCCCGCGCCGCCGGTCGGCCTCCATGGTTGAGGCATCGTACACCGGGGCTCGGACTTGAGCGGGTGAACAAGCTCGGTCCGCGGGACGCCGTCAGGCGGGCGGGAGATCCACGACGGCCCGGGCCTCGGCGATCGCCACTCGGTCATCCGATGAGAGCAACAGCGGGCCCACCGGCACCTCGACGGTCACCCTGGCCTCGAGGGCGGGGGGTTCGCACACGCACGACCTGAGTCGACCTCCGTTGAGCTCGGCAAGGCCGGCCGCCACGTTCGCGGGCTCGACCTCGTCGGGGAACGCCAGGCTCTGCGCTGCGGCGAGCGCGGAGGCGTCGGCGGCGGTCTGGGCTCGCGAGGCTGCCAGGAGCACCCTCGCCAGGTCGGCCGCTCCGAGAGCAAGGGTCATGATGCCGACGAGGATGGCGGCCGTAACGATCGAGGCCGAACCCCGCTCGGTGGTCGCGGAGCGAGACGCACCACGGGCCGCGATCATGCGATCTCCTGACGCATGGTCGCCCTGGCGCGCAGCTCGACCGTGGCGGGGAACAGCCATCCTGCGAGCGGCGGGGCCACGGATGCCTGGTACGTGACCTCCACGGTGACCGGATCGCCTTGCGTTCCATCCCGCAGGACCGAGACCTGCAGACGATCGGGGTCGAGCCCCGGGGAGGCGACCACGGCGGAGTCGTGGACGGCCTGTGCGTCGAGGGTGACGGCGGCCTCGCGCGCCCCGGCGCGCGAGGCCTGCGCGAGCAGCAACTGGTCCCGCGCGAGGAGGCCGACCTGGACCGCTGCGAGCAAGACCAGGAACAGGATCGGCAGGAGCAGCGCGAACTCGACGACGACCGAGCCCTGGTCCGGGCGCCTACGCCGCACTGCCGGCCACCTGATCGATGATGTCGTCGAAGAACGCCGGGAGCCTGCCCGACGAGCGCGCCCACGCGATGAGCACGACGGCCACCGCGGCCGCGGCCAGGATCACGAGCGCGTACTCGGCCGTCGTCTGGCCGGCCTGCGCCGACAGGCGGGTGCGGACCCGCACGTACCAAGAGAGCAACACCGGTTCACCTCCTCTCAGCGGATCGACCTGAGCGTGGTCACCAGGACCGGGACCACCGTGAGGAGGAGGAAGGCGGGGAGGATGAGGAACACGAGGGGGAAGAGCATCTTCACGGGCGCCTTGCGCGCCCGCTCCGTCATCGAGGCCCGACGCGCCTCCCGGCTCTCCCGCGCGATCTCGGCGAGACCCTCGGCCAGCGGCGAGCCCACCGCGTCACCTCGCTTCAGCACCGCGTTCGCCCGCTGCAGGTCGGGCAGCCCCAGACGCTCCGCGACGGCGTCGAGCTCGTCACCCCACCGTCCACCCAGATCGACGCGACGGAACGCACCGAGCAACTCGTCCGCGAGGGGACCTTCGATCGCCCCTGCTGCCCGCCGCACAGCCAGCTGGCCGGTGAGACCGGCTCCCACCGCCGCGGCAACCACGTCCAGCAGCAGCGGCAGCTCCCGTTGGGCCTCCATGAAGCGGGCCCTGGCGGCGCGGACCAGCGCAAGGTCGGGTGCGATGAACGCGCCGACCGCAAGTGCGACCCACAGGGGGCTCGCGGTGGTGCCGAGCCCCAGAGCGATCGCCGCGCCTGCGAGGGTCCACTTCAGCCCCACGACCACCTCTGCGGCGCGCTTCGAGCCGGCCGCCTCGAGCCGGGCTTCGACCCGGTCCCGTCGCGCGAGCCGGGCGAGCCAGCCCACGGACCCGATCCAGCGCATCGTCCTGCCGGCCAAGACCCAGCCCGACGTGGTCGCCCCGACCGCCGGCATCGGGGGTCCCGTTCGCGCAGCCAGCCCTGCGATCGCGAGGACCGTCGCCGCGGGCGCCAACACGAGCGCCACGGGGATCGCCGTCACGCATCCACCCGCAGGAGCCGACGGATCCACAGGAAGGCGACGCCCTGAAGCGCGACGCCGAGGACGACGGCGGCCCGACCCGCGGGGGTGGCGAGGGCGGCCGTCATGTCGCTCCGGGAGGTCGCCCACAGGAACAGGAAGAACCCGATCGGAAGCAACCCGAGGATCGCCCCGGACAACCGTGCCTGGGCGGTGAGCGACCGCACCTCGCGCAGGGCCGCGCGTCGTTCCCGCAGGGTGCGCCCCAGCCCGTCGAGCACGACGGGGAAGCCTCCGCCGGTACCGCGATGCAGCCGCAGCACCGCAGCGGCGAGTCTCACGTCGGGCACCGGGATCGCCGACACCCAGCGATCGAGCGCGTCGTCCAGCGACGAGCCGAGGCTCGTGTCTTCGACGACCGCGCGGAGCGAGCCTGCAAGCGGCTCGGGGGTCCGCCCGGCAGCCGTCGCGATGGCCTGCAGGGTCGACAGCCCACCCCTCACGCCTGCGGCCACGGCGGCCACGGCGTCTGCCAGCTGGGTCTCGAGCGCTGCCATCCGCCTCGCCGCAGCTCGGCGGCGCACAGCCGAAGGTCCGGCGGCCCCGAGGCACGCGCCGATCAGCCCGCCGGCCGCTCCGAACACGACCCACCCCAGGGCGAGGCTCACGCCGGCGACCACGAGGTCCGGCAGACGCGCGGGTCGGTCCGATCGTGGGTCATCCACGAGATGAGGAGCGTCTGCCCCCGCACGCTCGAGGGTTCCGCGCCGATCACCCTCGCGCACGGCGGCCGCGGTGAAGACTGCGGCGGCGGCGACCAGACCCGAAGCCAACAGAGCGGCCGTCACCCCGTGTCCGCCGTTCGCGCGGGAACGTCGGTCCCCTCCTCGAGCAACCTCTCAGGCAGGCGCTGTCCCCGAGATCTGAGCACCTGAACCAGGTCGGGAACCGCCCCGCTGCACACGAACGAGCCCGCAGGACCCGAACGCATCCGGAACCCGAAGAGCTCGGTCACCAAAGGCTCGCCGTCGCGGGTCCCGTCGACGGTCGCGATCTGGTGCACCAGCCTCCGGCCGTCGCGCAGGCGGACCATCTGGATCACCACATCGATCGCCGCCGCGAGCTGCTGCCGGACGTGGTCGACGGGGAGCACGACATCAGACATGAGGGCCATCGTCTCCAGGCGCCACAGCAGGTGACGGGCCGAGTTGGCGTGCGCCGTGGACAGGGAGCCGTCGTGCCCGGTGTTCATCGCCTGGAGCATGTCGAGGGCCTCGCCCCCGCGGACCTCGCCCACGACGATCCGGTCCGGACGCATCCGGAGGGCGTTGCGCAGGAGATCGCGCACGGTGACCTCGCCGCGTCCCTCAACGTTGGCGGGTCGGGCCTCGAGGCCGATCACGTGCGGCTTCGCGAGGCGCAGCTCGGCAGCGTCCTCGATCGTCACGATCCGGTCGTCCTCGGGAACGAAGGAGGAGAGCACGCCCAGGAGGGTCGTCTTGCCGGAGCTGGTCCCACCGGAGATCACCATGTTCGCCCGCCCTCGGACGCACGCAACGAGGAAGGCGAGCATGCGAGGCCCGAGCGTCCCTCCCGCGACCAGGTCGTCGGGGGTCAGCGCCACCGTAGCGAACTTGCGAACGTTCAGGACGGGGCCGCAGAGCGAAAGGGGCGGGACGATCGCGTGCACCCGCGAGCCATCCGGCAGTCGCGCGTCCACCCAAGGTGA
>Ga0105107_10001645_pt1 | contig 14558 bp, 10 predicted proteins | sample PPLLaktember2015_6_FD_79335 | JGI IMG/M metagenome (GOLD analysis project Ga0105107, IMG submission 79335) | Freshwater sediment microbial communities from Prairie Pothole Lake near Jamestown, North Dakota, USA - PPLs Lake P8 Core (1) Depth... | ecosystem: Environmental > Aquatic > Freshwater >...
CTTTTCCTTTTTGAAAGCCAGTATCCGATCAGATACGAAATGGCTCCTCCGATATAAGAAAGGACTCCAAAAATTGTCAGAAAAAGAAACGGGGAATTGAATTTAGCTGACCAGATAACGAAAAGATCGGGAGGGATCATTCCCAGAAATGACTCCGAGATTAAGAAAATAATAAAAACAAGCGAGTCGGAGAGATGATCAGTAATGAATCTGAAGACGGCATTGATATCGATCAGGTGTTTGGCGATCAGAACAACAGGAACCATTACCGCAAGATAGATCAGAACGATCTTCAGTCCGGTCATCCACATGTAACCATATACACCCTTCTCTTTGTTTCTTTTGTGATGATGCTTAAGACTGTTCAGGAAATCCTTAAATGCCATGTTTTATGTTCCCGGAAGGGGCTTATGAGGTAGATTTTTAGCGGGTCCAAAGGTATAAAAAAGAAGCGTTTTATTACTGTAAAACTTGCAAATTCAACTATTTCTGATTAATTTTGTTCTAATAGTAAGAACTATTTCGGCTGAAAATCAGTGAGGTTGTATGAGAATTGCGAAGCTCATTTTATTAGTGGGGGGAGTAGTCATCACGTCCTGCGGTACATTGAACCCTACGGTAGAACCGAAGGAAGAGGATGAACTGCTGTTAACCCGGAAATTTGTCGGTGAGTATCTGGAATACCGTCATACGGGGCCAGAAACATATTCAGGTTTTAATGTGATCTGGATAAAAACCTCACTCGATACCCTGTATGGCAAGTTTTCAGCTTACGGGAAAAAATGCAAGTTCATCAGCGGCGACCGGTTATACCTGAGAAGGGATTATTATGTCCCCGGAGGGGTCTCCGGTTACTGGGTATATAAAATAGAAAATGATTCTGAACTGGCTTACAAGCTCACCGAATTTCAGCATGACCGTGAGGTCCCAATAGATACCTGGTTCTGATTTCTTTTCATGAGCAATTAACCAGGGATCTGCTCCGTCAAATTCGCCCTACTTTTTATCGTAAGCAACGCTGGTTTTCATCTCACCTCCGTCTCGGCCCGGCCTTACATTGTCGATCATAAGAACTTTACCTCCTTCGGTAAGCTTCCATGTTTCAGATGATTTCATTTCCCTGCTTTGCCCGTCTCTTTCGAAAGTCATTGTCGAATTGATTGTGAGGGATGTTTTGTCGGCTGACCACACGATAGTCGATTTCCTTGTGGTGTTGAACATAGGATTTTCGCTGACCGATCCGTCGAGATTATATTTCGAATTTGCCTTCATCTCACCTCCATCGCGGCCCGGCATCGTACTTTCAACAGAAAGGATTTTTCCATCCTGCGCCACTACCATTGTCGTGGCTGCAAACCGGAACTGGCTTTCACCGAAATTGCTTTTTGATTCGTTGAAACCCCAGGTACCGGAGAAGTTTGTCTGGGCAAAAATGCCTGCAGAAATAAACAGAAGAGAAAAGGAGCTGAGAAGCTTCCTGAAACTGCGAGAGTTGATGATTTTCATAGCTTTATATATTGTTTGGTTACTGGTGATGGTATAATGTAGAATATGACAATTCAAAAGTACGTTTTATTCGCTTTGCCGGTGTAATTTACGGCGTATTATCCGTTTTTGTAAATGGCATTGAATTTTTTATTATATTTTAACTTTTAGGTCTGCCTTAAGCCAGTCTGCCATCGAAATCATTTCCGGCTTCCGGAGTTAATGGCCACTTAACAGGCTTTCTGTCGCGGGTTGAACGATATATGGCAGTGAAAATTTCAACGGTGACCCTGCCGTCCTCCCCGGTAACTGCGGGTTTCCTCCCTTCAATGATTGCCCGCAGGAAATCTTCGATCTGCCTCTCGTGAAAATATTCCATCGGATTCTTTAATGAAAGGAAGAAATCAGAATCCTGTTTTACCCAATCCTTAATCAAATGCTCTTCACCCGGAATTGTCCACAGGTCATTTACCGGAGGCTCAAGAATGTTTGACATCCCGGCGATGAACATTGCACCGCCATCTGTCTGGACGCCTGCGGAGGCGCCATTTTCACCATGGATATGAACCTTGCCATAGATGCCCGGTTTCTGTGAGTTGGAAACAATAATATTCCCGATTGCACCGCTTTTAAACCTGATGATGGCGTTTGCAGTATCCTCCACTTCAATATATGGATGATTCAGGTTGGACCATACTCCATATAGTTCGTCGATTTCGCCCATGAACCATTGCAACAGATCAAGCTGATGGGGTGCCTGATTAACCAGCACACCACCGCCTTCTCCTTCCCAGGAGCCCCTCCAGGGATCGCTTTTATAGTAAGCCTGATCGCGCCATCCGAGAATGTTGACAGTGCCGAATACGGGACGGCCAATCTTCCCCTGATCAATTGCTTCCCGAACCCTTTGCACCGGTTTGTACCACCTGCGCTGGCATATTACTCCGATTTGTTTTTTATACTTTCCGGCTGCGGTAATCATTGCATCACAATCTCCGAGAGACGAAGCGAATGGTTTTTCGATAAGAACATCAGCACCTGCTTCCATCGCTACAACAGCCGGAGCACGGTGGAAGGGATGTGGGGTACAGATGATGGCAACATCAATCTTCTCCCTTGTCACCATTTCAGCTACATCAGTGTATCCTCTGATATTATACTTTCCGGCAAAAAGCTTAGCCTTATCCTTGTGCGAGCTGCATACCGCAGTAAATTTCGACATGCCAAGTCGCGAAAGTGCAGTCGCATGAAGTTCAGTTACTTTACCGACTCCGATAACCGCTGTCCTTAATTTATCTGTCATTTTTCAAGCCTTTAATCAGGGAATTAAGACCACTTTTATCAGACCCGGCTCTTTGTTATAAAGCTTCGTGAACCACTCAGCTCCCTCGGACAGAGGCGCTTCCGCGGAAAGCATTGCTTCCACATTTACTTCCCGGCGGGATATCATATCCAGTACCGCAGGATATTCGCCGCAGATCGCACAACTTCCCTGAAGTTTTATCTGGCGCGTGACAACTGACTGTAACGGCAGATTAACGGAAGGAGAGAGGTTCCCCGTAAGTGTAACAGATCCTCCTTTCCTGACTGATGCAACAGCTTTGGTTACAGTGGTATCGATACCCACAGCCTCAAACACTTTATCGGCACCCCGGCCTGATGTAAGGCTGTATATTTCATAAATTACATCTTCCTTTGATGGATCGAATGTATAATCGGCTCCGAGTTGTGTGGCCATTTTCAGTTTCAGCCGGTCAGTGTCGACAGCAAAGATCTTTCCGCAGCCTTTGGATCGCAGGACCTGGATGATAAAGAGGCCTATCATCCCTGACCCGATTACTGCAACATTATCATTCCAGCCGGGAGAGGAAAGTTCCACTGCATGCGCGGCAACGGCTACGGGTTCAACCATTGCTGCCTGTGTAAATGTAACATTATCAGGTATATGATATAATATATGCTGCGGTATGTTAACGAATTCTGCAAATGCGCCGTGCCGCCTGTACTCTTTCGGCGAAACTCCGAGAACCATGCGGTTATCGCTCAGGTTGTACATTCCTTTCAGAGTGAACCAGTCATCAAGCGGGTATATGGTTGAATCAAATGTGACCCTGTCTCCCTTCTTCCAGATTTTAACATCCCTGCCGGATTCAGTAATAACTCCGGCAGCTTCGTGCCCCATTATCAGAGGGGGTATCCGCCGGCCTGTAGATCCGTCAAATCCATGGACATCACTGCCGCATATACCAACGGCTTTTACCTGTACCAGTACCTCATCAGGTGCAATCACAGGATCAGGCCACTCCCTGTAAACAAGCTTGTTGTATTCTTCAAGAACCAGGGCTTTCATAAATTCAGGTTAAATTTCCCTGAAATTTATAAAACTTTAGGGGAACACTGTTGAATTCCCGGGAAAATCGTGGAGGTATTGTATAAAATGATAAATGCGTTGCCGGCATTACATTTACCAAAAATCTGATTATTTCAGCCCCTCCTTATACTTTTTATTCACCTCATCCCAGTTCACAACATTCCAGAATGCTGCAACATAATCAGCTCTTTTATTCTGGTACTTCAGGTAATATGCATGTTCCCATACGTCAACGGCAAGCAGGGGAGTTCCTTTTACCGGAGAAACATCCATAAGCGGATTGTCCTGATTCGGAGTGCTTCCCACTGCCAGCTTCTTATCGGCAGTAAGATAAAGCCATGCCCAGCCGCTTCCGAACCTGGTAATGGCAGAATTGCTGAATACTTCCTTGAATTTATCAAATGACCCGAAGGTTTTTGTCAGCGCTGCCAGTAGTTCCTGTGAGGCTCCTGCTGATTTGGCCGACAGGATATTCCAGAAAAAGACATGGTTGTAAAATCCTCCGCCATTATTCCGGACAGCATCACCGGCTTCGGAAACTTTTGCAAAAATTTCTCCGATCGTTCTGCTTTCAAGAGGTGTGCCCTTGACGGCATTCGTGAAGTTATTGAAATATGCCCGGTGATGCTTATCATAATGAATCTCCATCGTTCTGGCATCAATGTACGGCTCAAGTGCATCGAATGCATATGGCAGAGCCGGGAATTCGTGTGTGTTAAAATTTTCCATTTGTAAATTCTTTGAATTGGTTATATCCCTTGCAATGGATTTACCTGAGACAACCGCTGCAGCAACTCCAAGCCCGAGATTTCTTATAAAAATTCTGCGTTCCATTATTTATATTAATTTTATGCTAGTAACAACATGGTTAAAGTTTTGTTCAATATCTTTTGATTTTATTGCAACAATCAAGCTGTTAATTTGTTATAAGAATGACAGATAAGAATACATTCTCATTACAACCGGGAAAGCAGGTGAACATCATTTTGAAAGTTGAATTTTGCAGGAATTTCAATCATGAATAAAGTATCAATAATCGGCAGAATCCTGTTTGCACTTCCATTTGCAGCATTAGGTATCAATCATTTTATAATGATGGATTACTACCTGGGGACGCTTACTTCTTTTATTCCCAGAACTGCATTTGTTATGATACTGACCGGCGTTCTGCTGATCGCCGCGAGCATCAGTATAATAACAAAAAAACTGGTGAGACTGTCAACCCTCATGCTGGCGATACTGCTGTTCGTTTTTATAATCACAATTCACATTCCGCACCTTATCCATGGAGTTGATACTACCATTACACTTATAACACTGCTCAAGGATACATCTCTTATGGGCGGATCATTGATGATTGCCGGAACATATTCCGAAAATGACTGGTTTAAGTAGCAATACAATTTATCTGAAGAATACTAATGTATTTCAAAGGCTGCACATCCTGGCGGAACTGATGAAATACAGGTTGTCGCTGGCGGTATCATTTTCAGCAGCAACAGGTTACTTTCTCTTCACGAACAAGGTAGATAATGATTTCTTTTTTATGGCAGCCGGGGTATTCCTCCTCTCTTCAGGTTCCGTAGCGCTGAATCAGGTTACCGAAAGGGAATCGGATTCTGTTATGGAAAGGACAAGGAACAGACCGCTGCCGGCCGGGAAAATATCTCCCGCATCGGCCATTATGATCTCCATCTTGCTTTTGTTTTCAGGGAGTTGTCTGCTGGGGGTTACAGGGTTACTGTCTTGTGTACTTGGCGTAATATGTGTTGTTTTTTACAACGCTGTTTATACCCCTTTGAAAAGAATTACTTCACTGGCAATTCTTCCGGGAGCGGTTGTCGGAGCAATACCTCCTATGATAGGTTTTGTCTCGGCGGGAGGGTCAGTTTTGAGCACTGCAATTATAGTTTTTTCAACAATAATGTTCATGTGGCAACTGCCTCATTTCTGGTTACTGTTACTCAGATACAGGGATCAATACGAGCAAGCCGGATTTAAAACAATTGCAGCCTTCATGAGTGACAAACAGATTAAACACCTTACCTGGTTCTGGAGTTTGTTATCTTCAGTTTTGCTGGTAGTGTTCATCCTGATTGTGAACAGGACTACGGATACCCTGGCAAAAAGTCTTATTGTACTTAATTTTTTCTTTATACTGCTATTTTCACGACTAATTCTTCCGGAAAGAGATGTCCGGGATACCTGGAGAGCATTTATTCTTTTAAACTCTTTCGGGCTGGTGATTATGTCAGTTCTGATCGCGGATTCTCTTCTGAAAGGATCCTGAAATATTTATAATCCTGTTTATTGAACAATTTTAATGGATTTCGGTTGTATTTTAAACGATTTTAAATAATCAATAATACTAAGATTATGTCTAGAGTAAGTGTAATTTTTGGAGCTCTGGCAGGCATGACTGCCGGTGCATTATTTGGCATTTTGTTCGCCCCGGACAAGGGAACCGAAACCCGTAAGAAAATAATTCACAAAGGCGAAGATTATGTCGATGATCTGAAGGAAAGAGTCAACAGCATCCTTAACAATGGAAGTAAACATAGCGAGAAGGTAAAGGTAAGTGCTTAATCAGCCAAAACATTAGCACAAAGTTATTTCTTTACTTACCGACCGGTTGTTCACTTCATTTAACAGGGGAAGCAGAAGCTTTTTAAAATGGCAGATTTTAATGACATGTTCATTAAAAGCGCTGCCATTTCCTTTTTACCGGCCATCATTTTTTCTCCATCATTGTTAGTTTTAAAATCCTGAAAGAAGATCCCTCCTTAGCAGATACCCTTTTCGAAAGGGCTACCCGGTTCAGCGTGACTTATAATTCTGCCAATACCAGGGCTGATAGTCAACAAAGTTGAAAAGAAAACAGAGGATCTCTGATTTTCTTTCTAAGAATTATCAGTATTCTTATTTGACTTGTATTCAAGACTTTCATAACTTTATCACAATTAACCACCACCATGGCAAGTCTCATCCCCGGATTTGATTACGATGTTTTTATCAGCTACCGACAGAAAGACAATAAGGGCGACAGATGGGTAAGTGAGTTTGTTGAGGCATTGAAAACAGAGCTTGATGCGACGCTCAAGGAAGAGATCAGCGTTTATTTCGACATCAATAAACATGACGGATTACTGGAGACACATGATGTGGATGCCTCTTTGAAAGAGAGGCTTAAATGTCTGATTTTCATACCGATCCTTTCGCGCACCTATTGTGATCCCAGATCATTTGCATGGCGACATGAATTCAGGGCATTTGTGGAGCAGGCTTTGCAGGACAAGTTCGGAATGAAGGTAAGACTCCCAAATGGCAATGTGGCAAACAGGGTATTGCCGGTTCGGATCCATGAACTTAATACCGCTGATATACATCAGTTTGAATCAGTCCTTGGCGGAGTAATCCGTGGTATTGAATTCATTTATAAATCGCAGGGCGTAAACCGGCCTTTAAGGATTAATGAGGATCATCCGCAGGATAATATAAATAAGATTTACTATCGTGACCAGATAAATAAAGTAGCGAATGCCATTGAAGAAATTATCGGGAGTTTAATAAGAATCGAGTTGTCAGGTCTGATCGATAATAACATTTATGAAGAAACTAAAGCTCAGGATAATGGTACGTTTGATTCTTATGAAATATCGGAAGTCCCAGATATTAAAGTTCCTTTTAAGATCACGGATTCCTTAAGGAAAAGAAGAAAAAACAATATTAAAGGCACCCTGAAATACTGGTTTGAAATATCCTATAAGTATATTATTCCTGGTCTGGTTACTGTTTTGTTGCTTGCATATATTTTGGGCTGGAAAGGTTTATCAGAAATTTTTGGAGGTGGTAATTCCAAACGGGAACTTGCAAAAACATACAATGAAAATGCAGTCAGATATTTCGATAACGGGGAGTACGGGCCGGCAAATACTGAAGCAGAACGGGCCCTGGCAAGCGATCCGAAGTACTCCTATGCCTGGAGTACGCTGGCAGCCATAAGTGTTAAACAGGGTGATATTGACAAGGCGGTACGGCAAACACTGGAAGCTCTTAACTGTGATCCCGCGAATAAGACGGCAGCTTATAACCTGGCGTATGCATTTGAGGAAAAAAAGCTAAATGACCGGGCACTGGAATGGTATTCAAACGCAATAAAGGCTGATTCCACATTTGTTGAGGCCTACAGTGCTCTTGGCAGATTATTTAATAGAATGAATCAGCCGGATAATGCTTTTCTTATCCTGAGTCTGGCAAAAAATAAATATCCTGAATCAGAACATATATACCTGATAAACAAAAATCTGGGGAATGCTCACCTGCTGATGAACCACCTTGATGAAGCGATAAAGTACCTGGAGCTCTCCAGGGAAGTCAAACCTGAGGAGCCTGAGACTAATCTATATCTGGCAAAAGCCTATGAAGCTGACGGTCAGACAGCAATAAGCATTGAGCAATGGCAGCGGTACATTGAATCAGAAACGGACACTGTAAAAATCAAAGAAGCCGTTCAGCACCGGAAAGATCTGGCACTCCGGCAGCTACAGGAAATAATAAAATGATTTATTGTAGAGACGCCCAAATTGGGCGTCTCTACGGCTACCGCATCAGTATAATTTGACTAACCTCCTCTATATTACCAGCTTTGAAACGAATAAAATAAAATCCACGTGGTACCATATCACCATTTTCATAGGTACCACTCCATGATACTGAATAACGGCCTGTTTCCTTAGTACTATTCACAAGATTGTCAACCAACCTTCCGCTGATATCGAAGATCTGGATAGTTACCTTACCCGGATTTAATTTATCTGCAGCAATTTCGAAGTTTATAGTAATTGCTTCATGGGATGGATTTGGATAGATAGTACCAAGTTTGGTTTGGGTTATTACATCCTGATTCGATTGAGTTTCAACGTCTGTAAATGTTAATTCCTCATCTCCCGATTTAGTTCCTTTCAGTTGAGCAATTATTTCATATGCCGTATTAATCATATCCTGTGCTTTATCATTTTCATCAGGAGTAAGTGAATGGCTCTTTATAAGGTCTTTAACCTTGACAATAAATGTATTTAACTTGATTATTGCATCTTTATTCTTCTCGTTCTCAATATACACTATTGCTCTATTCAAGTAACTGATTAATTCATTACCTTTTGCCCGCTTAAGAGAGCCATTCATTAACTCCTGGACGTTAAGGATTAAGTGTGCAATCCTGTCAACAGGCTCTTCTGGAGGCACGAAAAGACCGGTTAAATATAATGTCCCATCACTCGAACCACTTGACTTTAATTCTGAGTCAGCCGTAATAAGTCTTTGATTCAGAGCATCAACAACTGCTGCATCGTTTCCAATACCGGGTTTTTTATCGATAAGTTTCAAATTCATAATCCCGGTATAAGATCCTTGAACTTCAGGAACACCATTTCCTCCGGGCACAATTTCAAATATCAACAACTCGTGGTTTTCAGTAGTGGCATAAATATGCAATGCATCGCCGGCATTGGAGCCGCTCGTTATTGGCGAGCTTGAACTTGTTCCGGCAACCGCAGTACCGAAATAATCACTTCCCGGGAGCACATCAATTATCAAAAGCCTTCCGTCCTCTGTAGTAGCTATTGCGTAAGTTGCGTCTCCTGTGACATCTACCTTGGTCATACTTGTGCCTTGATTTGCGTTTTCCACCACGCAATTAAAACAGTCGAATTCTTTACTTTGAGGGTTAATATTGACTATTTTCAGACCATTGTCCGTTGCAACCAGTACTAATCCCGCATCACCGGTTATATCCTCACCTTTACCTCCGCTGCCCAGGTTAACGTTGGTAACCACATGATCGAATCCGCCACTGTTTGGATTTACATCAATTCCTGACAGATTCTGAGACGTATAGTTGGCAACATAAACAAAGTCTCCGTCAGGGACCACTGCGACACCATAAGGATTTATTCCAACATTTATTTCTTTTACAACCTCTGCAGGAACTTTAGTCAGGTCAATGACAGAAACTGTATTAGAGCCATAATTGGTAACATAGGCCCTGGTGTCTGTTAAGTTAATGGCAATATCCATGGGTATTTCTCCAACAGGAATATCATATTTCCAGGTTAAAACTCCTTCCTCGCTAATATCTACAACCGACACAGTATTGGATCCTGAATTAGTGACAAAAGCTGTTGTGCAATCTCCATTCAAGTCCGTACTATGCGTGCCGTTGCCTATACCGGTACTGGAAGTTCCCCAGTCATCAGGTAAAACATCTGAAGGTTTGATAATATAGAAAAAGTAGCCTTCGGAGGTGGATCCTTTAACTGTTACAGTAACTTCCCCGGAAACCGTTCCTGCAGGTACTGCAACGCTAAGACTGTTTAGTGTTGCCCATTCAACAGTAGCGGTCGTCCCTGCAAAAGAAACCAGATTATTTGCAGGATCAGGGTCAAAACCTTTTCCGGAAATAATAACTTCATCGCCAGCTACTCCTGTTGGCTTCTCAATAGTAGTTATAGATGTACCCATAGGTACCGTGGAGGTTGTGAATTCTGAAGGAAACTTATCTTGAAGATCCAGAATATTTCCCTGCCTGTCAGTAATTGATGAAGTAAGTATTATTTCATAAGTTGTTCCAAATGAGAGGTCAGTATTTGGTCTGAAAACTACCCGCGAGTTTTCTTTTAAAACCTCATAAGATCCGGTAATCGATGCACCATCCTTCACTCGTAACATAAATGATTCCGGATCATAATCTGGCAAGTCCGGATCAAAAATTGAAGTAATTATTGGTTCTGAAAAATCAATTACAACAGGAGTATTTACTGGAACATCAAAAGCGTTAGCTCCGGGTCCAATATAAGTTGCTGTAGGTCTTCCATCTAAAACAGTCTTGAAATTTACCTCAACATAATCCTTATTAGGAACATTCACATCAACTGGTATTAGCAATTGAACCCCATTGAGATCTGTAATATCATCAGATAATTTCAACGTATACCCTGTGCCTTCTAATAGTGGATCATCAGGATCGAAAATTGCAGTGCTACCGTTATCACTCCAGTTGAGTGAGCACTCAACATCTGCACCTTCACTTGTGAATGTATAATTGTTCTCCACAGTGGTTTTGTTCACAGGTTCTGAGAATGACACTATTATATTGTCAGTCACAAATACCCCCTCATCCCCATTCCCTGGAATAGAGCTAGTCACTCTTGGTGGAACTATATCAGGATCAACTGTTGTGTAACTGTAAAGAGGATATCCTTCATCTAATGCATTGCCTTTGAGATCTGTAATTCCCTTTTCAGCTAAACTTTGTCCTAATAAATGTAAGGCAAAAGGAAGCTGGTCTGGCAGATGGTATGGTAGATTTTGATCAGGTGTAAAAATGACCGCCTCAGTATTACCTTCCCACTGGGTGACACTGCCAAAATATTTGTCAGCTGTTCCTTGTTGCAGATAAATATTTTCATCACTAAAAGATGTCAGATCAACGGCTTCAGAAAACGTAATTATGATATCAGGCAATACGTTAACAACTGATCCGTTATCAGGGGTTATAGAAACAACTTCAGGAGGTGTAAGATCTTTATTAGTAATTATGTTGTTGCTTACACCGGAAACACTTACAGGAGTTTGTTTAATTTCATCATCAGAGGGATTACCACCAACTAAACTACCATCAGTATCACCAGTATTGAAATATTCACCTGGATAATCAATATAGACTGTATTGCTATAAATGTATGAACTTATATTTGCAGGTGTCATCGGATATCGGTTAACATCACCATCCAGAGGCTCAATATGAATATAATACTGATTTGAACCCGACAATACAGGAATATCATAATGCCCATCCGCATCACTGTAAGAATGAAAAGAGATACCGGTCATCGTATTAATAGCGGTTACAAGTGCTCCTGCCACAGGATATCCATCGTAGCCGTAAGTAATATTGCCAGACAATGTACCGTAGGTACTGCTGTATGTGCTACCTGGATATTTATAGCTTGCCCATGCCAGATCATCAGACTCAAGGGTTCTTTTACCAACACTATTCTTATGCATCCAGAAGAACATTGTCGATCTTGTCAATCCGGAATGCAGTAATCCAAGGATATGCCCTATTTCATGTGTTATGATGCTCTGAATATCAAAATATCCAGGGGTTCCCGTTTCACCTGCTACACCTGAAGTTCCAATCAGGACATCTTTATATGCAGGATTGACAATAATATCAGCATCGATGATCTGACCGCTCACTCCACCGGCATCCATCTTGACGGTTTTGGATGCATAAGCAAGTACGCCATCCGGCCAGTCATATTCATAATCCATGAAACTGACAAGGTTGATGCCATCATCCACATCTGCAGTAGCAATATCAGTTGGGCCACTGCTTACAAATTTTACTTTTGAAGTTGAAATGTCTGACCAGGTCTTGAAGGAATTTGTAATAGCGGTGATGTCAGTTCCATCTGTTATTATTTCTGCCCCTGTTGCATTGTATTGATAACGCAGAGGCCAATTAGCACCGAATACCTGATTCGGAAAGCCGCCTACATACTTCGAAAACTCAGATGTATTTCCAGCCTGATCAGTTGCAGTTGCACTAATAACCTGACCATAAATGCCTTTTATCGGAAGTGTTGTCGTGAATGTTGCATTTCCATGTAGGTCGGTTGTTACAGTTTGGTCTCCCAGGTATGTCTGTCCTTCTCCATAATCAGAATCGTCAGCAACTTTACTTGCAAAAAACTGAAGCTTAAAGTTTACAGTGTTACCAGCGGTATTAGGAATACTATTCAAACTCCCAGATATGCTGACAAATCCTGGACTAAATTTAACCGATTCAAGAATTGGAAAATTTTGGTACCCATTAGGACCTACATCAGCATCACCCTGATCATTGGCGGTTATGCCATCAACATATGTGGTAATTGTACTCAGGTCTATCCCAATTCTGCCATTGTTATAAATTGAATTAGAACAGATTATGTTACCCGATGGGTAGGTGTTTGGCGTCCCTCCAATTGGATCTGCATCTTTACCATATACCCAAACTCCATATTTTGGTGAATTTGCAATAATATTTCCTTCTTCTTTTGTATAACCCCCAATTTGATTATTAAATGTTCCATTTACAATTAAGACACCACAGGATCTGTTACCAATTGGAGCAACTCCTGTATAATCAGTGCCAATGAAATTGCCTTTTATTTTATTACTATTTGTTGGTTGAACAACGTTCGGCCCCATCCCATCTACCTCAATACCAACATCACTGTCTGAGATAATATTTCCTTCACCTGGTTTTGTTCCACCAATTGTGTTATTTGAAGATTCCTGCATAATCCAAATCCCAGTACCATGAGTTAAACCTTGCTGAGAAATGAAGAGATTTCCTAGGGGCAAAGTTCCTGAAACATCAACACCTATATAATTGCCAATTATAGAATTTCCACTACTCTGTCTTATATAAAGCCCATTATAATTTCCAGAAATAACATTTCGTTTAGATGGAGTATCACCACCAATTATATTTAACCCACCTCCAACAATTGAGATTCCGTCATCACTATTTCCGAAATCCTTAGTTCCAGCTATGTCAGTCCCAATATAATTACCTGTAATAATATTTCCATCTGAAGTTATGTTAATTCCATCATGGAATTTGTTTATTACAAGTCCTTTAATAGTGCAATTATCGGCATTAATTGTAAGTCCATCAGCATAGCCTCCAGTATTTGTTCCATCCAGTTCAATAAAGTGAACAGAATTCGACTCAGAAGCCCCAGGCTGTGAAAAACCATTAATAATAATAGGATTAGTAATTGGAGGTAACAGGGTTGCTGAAGTGGGACTTATAGTAAAAGGTGCTGTCCCTTCTATATTAAACGTAATTAAGTCTTCATCAGCATCTGAATTGGCCGTTTGAATTGCATACCACAGACTTCCAATACCATCATTGTCAATATTTGTTACGACAAAAGGATTTATTATTTCAGCAGAAAGGGTCTTTGAACATCCATTTGCATCATTAACCACAACACTGTATGAACCTGGTTTTAATGATGTGAGATCTTGAGAAGTCGAACTGTAACCTTCAGGACCGCTCCAAATGTAATAATATAAAGGTTCAGGTTCAGGTTCAGGTCCAGATCCGCCAGAACTTCCGGGCGCTCCACCGATAACTGTAAGGTCAATAGCTGCATCATTACATCCATTGCAGCTAGGATAAGTTATAGATCCTTCCACAGTTAAAACGAGAGGTTGCGTTATGACTAGTTCTTTGTCAAGTCCAACCGAACAATCTACATTGGCTGCATCACGTATTCTGACATCATAGGTAGCAGCAGCAAGTGCTGTAAATACACCGGAGACTTGCCATGAGTTTCCTCCATCAATAGTATATTCATATGAACCATAACCTCCTGAAGGAGTAGATATGGTTATAGTGCCATCATTTTCTCCATTGCAGGTAACATTGGTACTTTCAACTGTAGCTGAAAGTACAGTTGGCTGGGTGATTTCAAGTTCAGCATTAAGCCTAGCAGAACATGATGTGTACGCACGATCACGGATCCACACATTGTAGTAACCTGCAGCAAGTCCAGTATAGTTGCCTTCTGTTTGCCATGTACTGCCCTCGTTAATTGAGTAATCAAATGTCCCATAGCCTCCGGAAGGCGTTGTTATATCAATA
>Ga0105107_10001646_pt1 | contig 14556 bp, 12 predicted proteins | sample PPLLaktember2015_6_FD_79335 | JGI IMG/M metagenome (GOLD analysis project Ga0105107, IMG submission 79335) | Freshwater sediment microbial communities from Prairie Pothole Lake near Jamestown, North Dakota, USA - PPLs Lake P8 Core (1) Depth... | ecosystem: Environmental > Aquatic > Freshwater >...
ACGAGCGCAAAAAGAAATCCCGAGCATGCTGCCGACAGATCAAACCCGAAGGCGTTCTTCGCGTGCACCTTTTCCTGGATAAGGCAGGCGGTGGACGGGAAAAACATGTCGGGGGTGACGGTGGCGACAATGATCAGATCGATGGCGTCGGCGGACAGGCCGCGATTCTTCAGCATCGCCTGTACCGCAGCGGCCCCCAGGTCGGAAGTTGCACCGTGCTCGAGAATTCTCCGCTCGCTGATCCCTGTCCGCGTGCGTATCCATTCGTCGTTTGTGTCGACGAGTTTCTCGAGGTCTTTGTTGGAAAGCACCTTTTCAGGCACATAGTGTCCGACAGCTGTTATCGTTGCCCTGAGTTTACTCATTGATGCTTGCAAGCGACTCCTGGATATTCTTGTTCACAGCTTTTTCAATCATTTCTTCGGCGCGATAGATCATGTTCTTGATGGCCAGGGGAGTGGATTTGCCGTGTCCGATAATCGCGACCCCGTTGACGCCAAGCAAGGGCACACCGCCGTGTTCCTGATAGTCCAGATCCTTCATCACACGCCGGAGCGCATTGCGTACCATCAGGCCCAGGACTTTATTGGTAATACTGACTTCAGCGAACGCCTTGAACTTGGTTTTCAAGAAAAGGGGAAAGCTTTCCCCGAATTTCAGCAGAATGTTCCCAACAAAGCCGTCGCACACGATCACATCCAGGTCGCCGCTGAAGATATCTCGTCCTTCGATGTTGCCAACGAAATTGAGACCGCTCTTGCGGAGTAATTTCAAGGCGGCGACACTGGCTTCGTTTCCCTTGCTGTCCTCCTCACCTATGCTCAGCAAGCCAACCCGCGGGTTTGAGAGGTTGCGGACTGCCGATATGTATTTTGAGCCCATAACGGCGAATTCCAGAAGATGCTGCGGACGGCAATCGACATTGGCGCCTGCATCCACCAGCAGGCACGGCGATTTAGCTGTCGGTATAAGCGCGCCGATCGTCGGCCGGCCGATGCCGTGGATCCGGCCCAGAATCAGTGTCGCTGCGGAGAGTACCGCACCTGTGTTCCCGGCGCTGACGAACGCGTCTGCTTTGCCGTCTTTCTGGAGATACAGCCCGACACCGATAGAGGACTTCCGTTTGGTCTTCAGAGCAGCGTTGGGGAGGTCATGCATGTCGATGATCTCCGGCGCATGCATGATATCGTATGACTCCGTCGGGGGGGTGTGAGCTCCGGATTGCCGGCTGCATTCGCGCAATGAGGCGCGAATCGTATCCTCCGGCCCCACCAAGATCAGATGGAACCTGCCGCCCGATTCGTGGATGGCTTCACATGCGCCGGCTACGACGTTGGCCGGAGCATAATCGCCCCCCATCACATCCACAGCAATCCTGATCTGGTTTTCCCGGGACTTCACGAGACGATGGTCGTCGCTGTTCGTGCTGATTAGGAAGTCTTCGGAACTACAATCGTCCTGCCGTTGTAGAAACCGCAATTGGGGCAGGCCCTGTGGGATAGCCTCTGCGAGTGGCAGTTCGGGCATTCGGAGAGGGTGGGCGCCACGGCTTTGTAGTGCGTACGCCGCTTGCGTCCGCGCGTCTTAGAATGGCGTCGTTTCGGATTCGGCATGGCGGAAAATCTCCTTGCTTACGGTACACTCAATTCAGTCGTGTTTCCTCCCGAGTTCGCGCAATGGCGTCCATCGGGCATCCACTGCTTCGGGGGGACAGCTGCATGACTCTTTGTTCAAATCGGCTCCACAACGGGGACACAACCCCCTGCACTCATCCTTGCACAGGAGCTTCAACGGTACTGCCAGGAGAACCGTCTGCCGGACGTCCTCCGCCAGATCTATTGTCGGGAGCCCCGGCGGGATCACACGAACTTGTGAGGGATCCGGAAGTTCGGCATCCTGTGAGTTCCATACGTAATACATCTGGTAGGGGGCTCGCAATGCGAGAGAAAACGGACTTGTGCAGCGGTCGCAGGGAAACATTCCATTTGCGCGCACATCCGCATCCACAAATAACTGCTTTCCGGATTTCTCCAGCATCACCTCAACCTCGACCTCCCCGGCGAATTCCTTCCCGAGGTTGACGTCCGCCACGGGTTCGCGGAAGCTGAAGTGATGAATGCCTTCCGAGAGTCCGGCAATCTGTATCTTCATTGCTCTTCACCAAACATTCAAATGGGGCCTATGGCCCCATTTGTCAAGTGAACCGAAAAAGTATAACAATATAGCCACAAATCCCCTTAGAGTCAACCAATGGCAACGAAGCCGCCATCCGGGCAGGGGAACATCGCTACCGTGCTGTCGCCAGGGCAACCCTCCGGCCAGGCGGCATCACGCCTCGGGAACTGCAGCTGCCTGGTGCTCCAGCAGGTTGGTCTGCACATGTTCTACGGTCTCCGCCAACGCCTCCCGGAACTTCTCAAAATCCTCTTTGTACAAGAAGATTTTGTGCTTCTCATATTCATCATCCCCGACGCGCTTGCTTTCGGTGATGGTGATGTAGAAATCCTTTTCGGACTTGGTCGATTTAACGTCGAAGAAATACGTGCGTTTACCTGCCCTCACACGTTTCGTGAAGATTTCATCTTTGTAGCCGTCGTTCTCCAAGTGAGTCCTCCTCGCAGAGAGAGTTGTTGGTGGATGATGATCGGGGTTATCCGGAGAATGTACCGGTTCCGTGGCGTCAGTGTTTGATGACGGCGACTTTGCCGTTCGCCACAGCGCTTCCATCTTCTGAATAAGTGACAATAAGGTATACTCCAGATGATACATCGTTGCCGTTGTTGTCTTTGCCATCCCAGAACCCCACGAGTCCGCCCGGCGTCCGCACATCGCGGATGACGGCGCCATCCACGGTCATGATCTTCATGGAGGAATTCTCCACCAGGCCACTCACGGTCATCTCAGTGGCGGTGGGGATGTGGAAGGGATTCGGGTAAATTGTCAGTCCTTCAAACGACACCCGCGGGGCTGCCGCGGCAGTGGTGAGGCTGGCCAGGCCGTAGGCGGTGCCGAAATACACCGTGCCGGTCTTGCCGTCGACAGCGACGGACTTCACGTCGTTGTCCATCAGTTTTCCCGCGGTGTTGTCCACGGTATAGGATTCAATTGCATGGGTGCCATCGGAGGTCAGGAGAAACACGCCCTCGGTGGTGCCGACCCATTTCTGGTTGAGCGGATCGACGGCAATCGTGTTGATGACCAGTCCATTCAGAGGCCTGTAGGCGGCAATTCCTCCGGTCCGGCGGGGATTGGAGGGATCGAGAATGATTGCGATACCGCGATCGGTCCCTACCCAGATGTCGTTATCGCGGTCTACGACGATGGTCTTGACTTCGTTGCTTGGCAGACCGTCCGTGGTCGAGAGAAGGAATGCCGACGTACTGTCGATGGTGCCGCCGTTGCCGAGCGACAGTACCCCACGGTAGGCAGGATCGCGCACGGTCATCCATACGTTGTCAAAGGCGTCGACGGCAAGACAACGGTCCACCGGCCGATCCATGAGATTCGTGAGCTTCACGCCGCCCACGGTGACAGGGAAGAACCTCCATGTCGCGTCAGGTTGCCGTACAATGAGGAGGTTTTTGTCAGCGGCCAGAACTACGGTCATCCAGACGTTGCCGCGGCTGTCACATACGGCATTGCTCGGAACGACATAGTTCAGATCGTTAGGAATGCCGGTCATGCCCACGTTGGGTCCATAGACTCGGGAAGCGTCGATCTGGTTGGAACCGCGGGGAATTTCCACGATGCCCCGGCCATATGTGCTTGCCCAGACGGCGCCGTCGCATCCGATGGACATCCGGTACACTTCATTTGCCGGCAAGGCACTGTTGGCGGTCGTGAAGTTGGTCCATGTTGAGCCGTCAAACCTGTACAAACCATATCCCGTGAAATCGCCTGATCCGGCCCAGATCACGCCGTCAGGATCGACAACAATGCTCTGGAATGAGCTCCCGTTTGGTCCATTGGGCGAGTGGGAGACCCAGGAAGTGGACAATGTCAGCACGCCTCCACCGGTGGACCCGATCACCTGGTTTAGCGCCGGGTCTGCGGCGATGGCGCTGGCCGGGTAGGGGAGTGATTCCCCGATCTGCGTGGCGGACTGCTGCTGGTCTAATGCGTGTACCGTACGTCCTGCGGTTGCCATGAGGAGTGATGCGGGGGAAGCCGCTGTCGCGACGATGGAAATCGCCGTGGAGATTGCCGCAATCGCGGTCCAGCTTCCCCCGCCCTCCACATAGAGTCCGGCACTTGTCCCGGAATAGAGTGCCCCGTTAAACACGGTGAGAGTCCTGGGGACCGTCCCCGGGCTCCCGACAACCTGCAGGGTCCACGACTCCGGGGGGAGGAGATTGGGGTTGGCGAGATCTGCAGTTGCGACCGAATTGTTCGTTGTGCCGTCTGAAACGCACGCCCAGAGTCTGCCCGCGTGTATCAGAGCGGCGGAGACGGCCGTGCGCGTTCCGGCAGGAATAGTGCCGAAGCGTGAATACGTATCGCCAAATTCAAATTTGCTCACATGGAAAACGGTCAGCCCAAAATCCGTGCAAATCAGCGCAGTATCGCCCTGGATAATGATGGCATTGATGCGTTTGTTTGTCTGGTCCTTGGCCATGGCGATGTCGAGAATTGTGCGGATGGAGCCGGTGGTGGGATCATACACATGGATGATCCCGGTGGAAGCTCCGGACCAGATGTTTCCTGTTGCGTCGGCGGCAATGGCGGTGAGATCGATACTGCGCAGCCCATCTGCATTCGTCAGCAATTGGTAGGAGTCATTGACAGGCGTCCAATGGAAGAGGCCGCCGGAAGTTGCCGCCCAGTAGCCCGAGCCGTCGTTCACGATGGCCCGGACATCATACATAGAAGTGAAGTTCTTCCAGATGCCGGTAGCTGCTTGCACAGTCAGCACGCCGAGGAGAACCGCCACACACACCACCCACGCACGTCTCATACGCCGGCCCTCGAGCCTCCCCTCGTTACTTCTTCTTCAATTGAGAATGCACCTGGAGGAGTTCCATGGCGCTCATCGCCGCGTCCCACCCCTTGTTGCCTGCTTTTGCTCCGGCACGCTCGAGTGCCTGTTCGAGATTGTCTGTTGTCAGGATGCCAAAACCCACGGGGATGCCGGTCTGGAGCGCGATGTGGCCGAGCCCGCGCGTGACTTCTGCAGCGAGGTAGTCGAAATGGGGTGTTTCGCCCCGGATGACACACCCGAGGCAGATCACAGCATCATAACGGCCCGAGGTCGCCATCTTCATTGCCACCAGGGGGATTTCAAAAGACCCCGGGACATAGGCGACGGTGAGAGCGGCATCGCTACATCCGTGCCGGGTCAGACAATCGACGGTGCCGTTGAGCAGCTGGGATGTCACCAGTGAATTGAAACGGCTCACAACGATACCGAAGGTACGGCCTTCGGCGGAAAGTGTGCCTTGAATGACATGCATGGTTGGAATCCTCATGAGCTCGCGCCGCACAAATCCCGTCGACACCTTCTCGGCAGGGATACTACACCCCCGGTCGCTGCAAAGCGAGACAATCCGCCACCCATTCCCTATGCCAAGGAATCAGCGAGATACCGGACCGGAGGCGAAAGAACGTGGAATGGACTACAGGTACCTGGTCTTGAACTGCTCATAGTCGTTGATGATCAGCTTGCCCCGCTCGATCTCGATATGGCCGTCGCGAATGAATGAGTGGATCATCCGGGAGATGGTCTCGCGCGAAGTCCCGGCCATGTTCGCGAGATCCTGCTGCAGGGGCAACTCATCAATTTCAACGCGACCCTTTCGGATCTTTCCAATGTCATCTGCAAGCTGGAGGACGACATTAGCCACGCGTCCAGCAGCATCTTTCAGCGACAAGCTCTTAATCATCGCGTCCGCCTTGCGCAGGCGCATCGTCAGTTCTTTGAGGAGGGCAATCGCCACCGAAGGGAAATCGTGGAGGAGCTTGAGAAAATCCCTGCGGTGGATCATGAACAATTCGGATTTCGTTGTGGCAACGACGCTTGCCGACCGTGCAAGACCATCCAGAATTGCCATTTCGCCGAAGAAATCACTTTCCCCCAGAATCGAAAGAATCACCTCTCGTCCGTCATCATCCATCCTGGCAATTTTTACCTTCCCTGAGGCAATGACGAACAATGCCGCACCCGCTTCTTCCTCCAACAGGATGATGCTTCCCTTCTTGTATTTCTTCCGTACTCCGACCTTTGCGATGGTCTCGAGATCCATCGGCTCAAGGTCGCTCAAGATGGGGACATTCTTCAGGAACTCGATGTCGTCTTTCACTTGCGATGGTGTCAATGGGATTTCTGTAAGTGTGACAAAACGACGTCTCGCGATCCACCCAATATAGAAGGTGCGCCTTAAAAAGTCAAGAACAACGGCGTTTTGGGGCCTCTACTCGGCGGCTATTCCGCCAGAAGGAGATAGGAAAAGACAGCGAGACCGACTTGCATTGCGGCAAAAGCGAACCCTGAGGCCGTATCGAGCCTGCGACGTTCATCAAGCAGGGCAGGGTTTCCGGTCATCTGGTAGGCGGCATTTCGATCATCGGCGGAAATCTTGAAATATGCGGCAGCAACGCCGGCAGCGACGGCTATCCCCCCACTCGCGTAAAGTGCGACCAACCGCCCATTTTGATCATTCTGGGTCTGGAGAAGCGGAGAGACCTCCGGCAACGCCGTCGGACCAAGCCGGAGGGGGGTGAGTATAGAAAACATGAGGCGCCGGGCCTCACCGGGCGCCAGGACGACGGTCATCGAATCGCTCTTAGAGAACCAGCTGGCCGGATTCCGGCCTATAACCACGAGTTTCCGCGTGCCTGAGGAAACCGAATCCAGCGACAGGGGTGTTATCCCCTTGACCTGACCATCAATGTAGACCGTGGCGCTGTCTGCATCGGCGCTGACAGTTAGCCGCGAAAGAGACGCGGCCGCCGTGGAATCGTCCGGATGACCGTCAGATGCGGATCCGACCGCGGCGATCAGGCACTGCATCGCAATCAGAATCACACCGAAGCCTGGCCTCTTCATTCGCTTCCTCCGAACACCTGAATGAGCCGGTCATCAGTTGCCACGATCAGGCGGTTGCCTCCGGCAATCGGAGTTGTCTTCACCCGGCCCGAAATCGTCTCCCGCCACAGGATCGTGCCGTTGGCCGGATCGATGGCAATCAGTTCTTTCCGGAGTGTGCCCACATACAGTGCATTGTTTACAGCCAGCACTCCGCTGTTGACCGGAGCGTGGATGTTGCATGACCAGACTGTTGTGCCGGTTTGCTGATCAAGGGCAAAAACCGTCCCCCCCGTTGTGCCGAATATGCAGAGGCCGGAATGGATCAGCGGGGGAGCATAGACAGACGAACCTGTCTCGCGGCGCCAGACGAGAGATCCATCCGCGAGACGGATGGCATAAACGGTGCCCCGGAGCGTTCCGACGAATACTGAGGAATCAGCGATCGAGGGTGCCGCCTGGATGGCGCCATCCACTTGATACCGCCAGTGCAAACTCCCTGTGCCGGGGTCCAGATCATACAGGGCACCGTCATCGGCCCCGAACACCACATGCTGCAACCAGCCCGCCGCCGAAGAACGGATTCCTTTGAGTGCCGTATTGTGCGGAAGCTCAAAGCTCCAGAGCATAACGCCGGTCAGTTTGTCAACGGCGAAAAAGGTCCCACGGGTGTTGCCCACAAACACACGCGCATCCATCAGCAGGGGAGATGTGTGGATATCTCCGAACGCAGCCCGCCAGCGTACGCTCCCGGCGACAAGGTCGAAGCAGACCAGTGATTCGCGGGACCCTGCCACCGGAACGATTGCGAGGTCGCGTTCTATCGCCGGTGTTCCCTCGATGGAGGCCCCCAGCGATACCCATCCGAGCCTTTTTCCCGTGCGCACATCCAGCGCGTACAGCTCCCCGCGCAAATTGCCGACAAAGACGATGCTGTCGACGAGAAGCGGAGATCCCGATCCGGTCGCGGCCGTGATATCATACTGCCACACCAGCTTCAAGGGCGGCGTCACCGTAACGGGGAGCGCATTCACCCGCAACGCAGAGCGGGCGAATGTCGGTGTATCCAGTTCGCCCGGTTGTAATGCGACCGGGAGTCGCAAGCCGCTGCAACCTTCGCCAAGGAGAAGGAGGCACGCACTCACACTGAAGACAAGAGATCTGGCCATCAGAAATCATACCCAAAAAAGAACTGGTGGAACAAACCCTCTTGGAACCTGTTGAAATTGTCTTCTATCCGTTTGCCGATGTCATACCGGAGCACAAGAATCCCGCCCAGATTCAGACGAAGCCCGCCGCCAAGACTCCCGTATGTCTGTTCGTAATCACGATCCCAGGCACTTCCTGCATCAAAGAAGAGCGCGCCACGGATCGAGAAGAAGCTCAGCCCAAAGACGGGGAAACGGATCGCCAATTCATCAACAAATGGGAAACGCAATTCGTGACTGGTGAGCCAGAGTTTTTCTCCACGAATACTCCATCGCTCGAATCCCCGCAGATCCCAGCTGCCGCCCATGACAAATCTCCGCGATTCTTTGCCATGGTTATAGAAGAGCCAGAAACGGGAGGCGAACGCACTCCGTTGCCCGAGCCGGACATAATGACGATAATCGGCGATCACGGAGAAATAGTTGACGTTCGAATACTGCACGTCAGTGGTATATGCCAGCATCAGGTTGAAGCGGTTGCCGTCGAGGGGTCCGCTGGGCCCCCAGAGTGAGTTGTCGTGCGTGAAAGAGAGCGAGTTGGAAACCAGGAGGGCTTTGCGTTCTTCGATTGAGCCGTCGGTTTCCCTGTTGGAGTTGCTGATGCTGACACCCGATTCAATCCTGTCGAACTTGGAGATCGGATAGCTCAAGGCGAAATATCCACCAAACACGCGTTCGTAGTAGAATTCATCGCGGGCGGTCAGATCGTATCGCCTGCCTGTGAATCGATAAATGCCGTATGCGTAGCTGGTTCGCTGGCTGAGGGAGATGCGTGAAATGGCAATATTGAAGCTCGACAGAAGTTCATCCTGTGTTTCCGCCGTGTTGTAGAGGAGGAAGTAATACTGTTCATTTCCCAGGACATCGCTCAGCGCGACAAATGCCCCGCCGGAAGTGCCGAATACGGGATCCGTGGAGATCGTACTCTGGGCGACATCAAGGCTGTACTCTCCCTGGTACCTGAAGCGCTCACGTTCATTCTCTCCGCTCAGGCTTCGGGGCTCCCAGGGGGAACCATGCTGCGCGACATCCATCGACTTGATGGTCTTCGCTGTATCCAGAACATCCTGTACGTTTGGCATCACCTGCAGGTGAAAGCTGAATTTCTCGAATGCCGTGAACACCAGGTCGCCAGACGATGTCCAGGCCGGGTCGAACGCGGATGTCAGAAACGCACTTACCCGGGTCATTGTGCGGACACCCTTCGGCTGAGGGGATTGCATGTCCATGACCCAGATGTTGTTCATGCCGTCGGTGTCACAGGTGAACGCCAGCTTGGAACCGTCTCGTGACCAGGCGGGTCCGCTCACGCTCTCGTTGCCATAGGTCAGGTATTCGATGTCGTTCGTCGCGATATCATAACGGAATAGGTTGTAGATGCCTTCCGTGCCGAAGGAAGTCCGGTCTGAAATGAAGGCGATGCAGTCACCTTTTGGGGACCATGCAGGATCCCGGTCATCGTAGCTGTCGTTGGTAAGCCGGCGGAGTTCCTGTGTGTCGGAGTTCAGAATGTACAGGTCATTTTGTCCGGCGCGATCGATGGCGGTGAAGACAATCTGCCGTCCGTCTGGACCCCAGGACACCGATCCAATGCTCACGAGCTGAGCGTGCCGGAAGGTGCTCACCATGGATTCCGTAACGACATCGTAGAGGTGGAGCACGTCCTGTTCCCCGCTCTTCGTGACGAACGCCAGAAGTCCCCCGCCGGACACGTCGATGCGGCTGCGCATCGGATGGAATGCCTCGAAGGCATCGGTCTGTTCACCCTCAATGATGTTGACGGCCGGTGATTCCGGATCGGGATCGTTCAAGGATTTTTTGAATATGCCTGTATAACCGGTGCGATTGCCCACGAAATAGACGTCGCGGGTCGTGTCGTGTTCGAACACCACCGGTTTGGCGTTAAAGCCTTCAGTCACAAATTTGCGGGTCACTCGGCTGGGTGGATCGGTGTGGGCAAGCAGGGGATAATACTGTTTCTTGAGGGCGTACATCCACTCTTCGTCGAATTCTTTGTAATTCTTGCCAAGCGTGAGCGCGAAGACATCGCTGAAGGAAGACTCCTTCCAGATGTTTTCAAGGAAGAGGAGGACCTTCTCTTCGCCATATTTCGCTGCGACATACATAAGGGCATTTTGGCCTTCCTTGTACATCAGGAAGGAGCCGTAGATCCTCTCGATGTTGTCGAGTCCGACCGCAATACCGTTGTGGACCGCATCGCGCATCACCATCTCCGCCTGGGTGTCCCATTCGGTCGACCAGAATTCCGCGAGCCCTTCGATGAACCAGAGCGGAGGATAACGGTCCTGCGTCTTCCGGTGGTCAGAAAGCACGCGGCTCACTTTGCTGTGCATGAACACATGGACGAGCTCATGGCGGATGACGTGCCGGAACTGAGGAAGTGAACCGTCGGAAGGAATGACGACACGGCCCTTGAGGAACTCAAAGAAGCCGCCCACGCCCTCCGGGATGAATCCCCCGGTGGTATTGGTCTGCTCGAAATGGAGATGAGAGCTGTAGAAAATCAGGGGGACCCGGTCGCCCAGCGAGTGGTTGAACCTGACCTCAAGGTGTGCGTATGCCTCTTCGGCGAAGAACGCGCCACGCTCGGCGAGGTCCTTCATGTCGGCGTAATAATAGATGTCGAAGTGCTCGGTACGGAGGACGTGCCAATCGAAATCGGTGTACTGCACCTTGTTTCTGCCGAAATAGAAGAACTGCGCCGGCGCAGTGGAGCTGACGGTGAGGAACAATACTAACGTGAGAATGATGGAATTCTTCATGGCCGGCCCCGCAAAGAACTATCCCCACAACATGTATGAGCATTGTAGGAAGTTTCCGGGGAAGAGTCAACCGGCGCTACTGCTGTGCGAGGGACTGCTTCAGGTAGTCAATCACCGCCACCGGAGTCGGGTCCTCACCGTGGAGTATGGCCAGGTAGAAGCTCACCCAGTCGCCCAGTTGTACCAGCGAAAAGACGCGCGCGAGGGTGCTCCTTCCTTCACTCCATACTTCCTCGACGTGTCCCGTATAGCGGCTGATGATTTCTCGCGTCAAATCCATGCGCAACTGCACTCTCTGGTGGTCACCCTTATCGCGCAGGAAGACCACCACCATCTCCCGCATCTCGTTCTCCAGGACCTTCCATCCCACAAGCTCGTTGTGATTCATCTCTGGGAGAACATGGCCGAATGCGAGGGATTTTGCGTTCTCGGCAATCTGGCCACGCCAGCGGGTGTTGACCGCATCGAAACGCTCGGTGGCGGAATAACAGATGGCGATACGGTGATGCAGCTTCTGGGCGAGGGTGAGTGCCGGATTTGACGCGGATTCCAGCCCCGCGAAGCGGCTGGCATTCTCATCCAGCAGGGCGACGGTTTCTGCGATTTCCTTCTGCCGGTTCTTGATGAACCCGGATTTCGTGAGCGCAATCAGGAGGGGGAAGAACGAGTAGCCGAGGGCTGCCCTCGGAGGAAGTCCGCCGGGCACTTTTATGAACGTCGAATGTGCCCGCCGTGCGAGCAGCTCGGTTGTCCCGTCGGACGAGACGCAGAGCAGGCGGGCTTTCCTCCGGAGTGCCTCACGGTGCGCCGTCGTGGTCTCCTCCGTTTTCCCGGAATAGCTGGAGATCACGACCAGCGAGTCCGGGCCGACGAATTTCGGCAGTGTGTAATGGCGGCTCACGATGAACGGGATCTTCAACTCATCGGCAAGATAACTGCGGAGCAGATCTCCGCCAATGGCGGAGCCTCCGAGGCCGCACATGACGATATTCCGGACGCCGGTGGATTTCACCCGAATGTCGGCATTTCCGCCGATTGCGAGGGCATCGCGGACCTGGCTGGGGAATTCGCGCAGGAGTGTCAGCATGCCGGCGTGGTCGATTTTGTCGATATCGTCAGAGGTCATGGGTAGATTCCTGGTGCGCACCGGGATGGTCAGAGTTCAAAGGGGATTTCCGGCACTTTGTTCTTGATGATGGAAGAGAGGAACGCCCGGATCTCGGCTTCGGTGTGAAGCGCGCAGACCTTGTCGGCAACGCGCCTGGCGTCTTTGAGTTTGATGGAACGGATGATCTTTTTGATTTCCGGGAGGACCGGCGGGATGACGCTCAGCTCATCGACACCGATGCCCACCAGAAACACGGTGGCCAGCGGGTCCCCCGCCATCTCACCGCACACGCCGACCCAGTTGTTTTTCCGATGTGCGGCTTCGACGATGCTGCGGAGCATGCGCACCACGGCCGGGTGGAACGGCTGAAAGAGGCTGGCAACGGCATCATTTCCCCTGTCGACCGCCATCACGTATTGCGTCAAGTCATTGGTACCGATGCTCAGAAAATGCGTCTCGGCGGCGAGCTGTTCCGCCATCATTGCAGCGGCGGGGACCTCGATCATGACACCGACTTTGAGCCGCGAGTCAAATTTCACCCCGCGCATCTTCAGTTCCTCCATGGCCTGCTTAAGGAGGCTTTTTGCCTTCAGCACCTCACCAACTGTGGAGATCATCGGGAACATCACGCGGACATTACGATGCGTGCTGGCCCGGAGTATTGCGCGGAGTTGATCAAGGAATATGTCTGTCCGGTCGAGCATCACGCGTATGCCGCGCCAGCCCAGGAACGGGTTTTCTTCATGCTGGCCGTCAGGGGCAAGTTTGTCTCCCCCGACATCGAAGGTGCGGAAAATGACGGGGTGCGGGAACGATGCCTCCGCAACCTTGGTGTACAGCTCGGCCTGCTCATCTTCGCCGGGGTAGTCTGCCCGGCCGACGAGCTGCATCTCCGTGCGGAAAAGCCCGATCCCTTCCGATCCCTGCAAGCGGGCAAAGTCGATCTCCTCCGCAAATTCGATATTCGATGACAGCTCAATGTGTTTCTTGTCCAGCGTGTCTGCCGGCAAGGCGGCGATGCCGGCAAGTTGTTGCTCGAAGGCAAAGAACCGGTCTGCCCTGGCCTGAAGGATTCGCAGAGTTTCCGCGGAGGGGTTGACGATCAGTGCGCCGGCGTAGCCGTCAATGGCAAGGAGATCACCGGTCTTGATCAGTTTCGTTGCGGTGTGCAGGCCTACAACCGCCGGGATTTTCAGAGAACGGGAAAGCAGGGCTGCGTGCGACGTTACGCCCCCGAGGTCTGTCGCATATCCCAGTACTTGGTTACGGCTGAAAATAACCGTATCCGCCGGCGCCAGCGTCTCGGACACGATGATGGAGGCACCCTCAAGCTTGGAATACAGCTTCTGATCCCGGATGTTCCGGATAATTCTGTTCATCACGTCGTCTACATCACGCGCGCGTTCGTGCATGTACTCGTCGGGCGACGCCAGCATCATCTGCCGGTACTTGTTGATCTCCGTGCTGACGACGTATTCGGCGTTCAGCAGCTCGTCGGCAATACGTTTCTTGATCGTCCCCATCAGGATCCCATCCGTGAGGATCATGACCTGTGCTTCGAAGATCGTTGCGCTTTCGGAGCCGAGTTTCTGCTCGGCAAAGGCCAGGATTTTGCGCAACTCCTTTTCCGAACGCGCATTTGCCGCGTTCAGCCGCTCGATCTCCGCGTCCACATCCCCGGGGGCGATGGGTTTGGGTTCGACTCGCGGCACCTGTTTGGTGTACAGGTATGCCGGACCTGTGGCGATGCCGGGTGCTGCGGCAATCCCCTTGATGATGATCTCGTCTGTCGGAAGGGTTGTGTCGTCCATGTCATTCTTCGTCAAAGCCGCGCTCGATCAAATCCACCACCGCCGCTGCGGCGAGTTCTTCATCGGGTCCGTCAAACCTCAAAATGAGGCTCGATCCTTTTTCGGCGGCGAGGGTCATGACGCCGATAATACTCTTCCCATTGATCTCAAACGCATCTTTCTTAATGGTGAACTCGGCTTTGAATTTCGCCGCGGTTTTCACGAGAGCTGCCGCCGGGCGTGTGTGCATCCCCGCTTTATTGCGGATGGTCACGGTCCGTTCGATCATGGCTCAGGACGCACGGTGCAGCAACGAGAGTGAAAGCCAATGAAGCATTTCGCGCGCCGGCGAAGCCGGCACGGCGGCGAGCGACTGGTGTGCGCGCCGCGTGTACATCCCCACCCCGCGACGGGTTGCGTCGATGACGCCGCAGGCCTCATAGATGGTGCGGACCTTGCGTACCATCGAGCGGCGGTCAGCGGCTGACAGGAGTCGCGGTATCCCGATCTTGCGTTGTGCAACCTGCTCCAGCAGCTTGTGGTCGTTCCCGCGCGTCCGTTCAAGCGCGGTCAACAGCAGAAACGTGCGTTTACCTTCGATGATGTCGCCGCCGATCGCCTTCCCGAAATGGCGTTCGTCGCCGAC
>Ga0105107_10001648_pt1 | contig 14549 bp, 13 predicted proteins | sample PPLLaktember2015_6_FD_79335 | JGI IMG/M metagenome (GOLD analysis project Ga0105107, IMG submission 79335) | Freshwater sediment microbial communities from Prairie Pothole Lake near Jamestown, North Dakota, USA - PPLs Lake P8 Core (1) Depth... | ecosystem: Environmental > Aquatic > Freshwater >...
ATTCTTTAACGTCATGTTAGTCTCCTGTACAAAACTGAAAGTACACTCTTTGTTCGGGTCATAAATCTTTCTGTACCAGATAATTAATTTATAACCATTCAACTCCAGGAAAGCACTTAGCTTATTAAAGATTGATATTTTGTAGAAGAGCATGTCAGGATATAACAGCAGGATATTTTTCATATAATTCCATTTTTCTCCCAATTGTGAAATTCTTGTATTCCAGATGTTTTCTTTAACATATTTAATTTAATCTATTCTTCATAAAAATGTAATAACTCATAATAATCAAGTGTTTTTCCCTCATTGTTTTTTTTAAAGAAGAATCTTTGATTATTTTTAACAGAACCCTCCAAATGCTTTATGAACGTGTATATATGGTCAAAATAGCAGAAAGGCTTAAATCCATAAAGTTTGTATTTTATGATTCTTAATTGAAGTTTAATATTACGATATAAATTCTTTTGATCTGATTTTTGGCTACGGATAAGGGCATTTTGATAAACCTTAAGATGATCTTGCCGGATCTTTTTATGAGGATTGAATGTAAGCTGATCTATTCCATGTTTTCGTCGGACCACTCCATAATGATTTGAAACACCTCCTCGGAACTGTTCACTGACCCGCATCCACATGTCAGCATCTTCACCATTAGTGAAGGTTTCATTAAAATCTCCGACTTTATCAAAAACATATCTTTGGAACACAAAGCTGTTTGTGCATATTACATTATTTCCTGAAACAACTGGATATAAAATATTTCTTGTTGTAATTTGCTTTTTGGTCCATGGTCGAAATATCCGGTAATCATCTTGTTCTATGTTTTCAAGCACGCGACAAAAAGCAAAATCAAGGTTTGGATTTGAATCCATAAAAGAAGTAATCTTTCTAAGGTGCCCTGGTAAAAAGAAATCATCAGAATCTAAAAAACAAATGTAAGGTTGTGTTGCAATCCTTATCCCCCTGTTTCGAGTACTTGAGGCACCCTGACTTAAGCAGTCTTGCGGTTTTCTTAAAACTATTACCCGGACACCGTAAGATTCAAGAATCTCAAAAGTCCTGTCTGTAGAACCATCGTCTGATATAATTACTTCAAGAGTACCATCATAGTCCTGATCCAATACGCTTTGAATCGCTTCTACAATGAAATTCTCCCTGTTAAATGTAGGAATAATTATACTTATGCCCTTCATTCTTCAATCCTATTATTATAATATGTTCCCGGGAATTAAATTGATTTTTTGATATAAAGACCTTTTAAAGCCAATATCGAAATGTTGGTACAGCATGATACCGAATAAAAATTATAAGGCTTTTGACAAGATCAATCGGTTTGATAGTCAAATCATTGTATGCTTAATATATCCTGAAATGTTTTATTCAAATTATTAAAGAAGTGATCTAATGTATAATTGTTAATAAATCGCTTATACCCCTTTTCCCCCATTTCTATTCTTAATTTTTCATTCTTTAATAAAATGGCAATCTTTTCAGCCAGCATTTGGGCGTTTTGAGTTTCAACCAAAAATCCTGTTTCACTATCCACTACAATATCGGGAATACCACCCTCAAAAGTAGAAATGACTGCCAGGGAATTTTGAAAAGCTTCCAGAATTACTAAAGGGAAGGCTTCATTTTTATAAAAGGTAGGAAAAACAAACATATCCGCATTTTGAAATTCCTTTGTTTTATCACAGCCATAAAGGGGCCCTATTATTTTTATGAATTCGGTCAGTTTTTTATCACAAATGATTTCTTTCATCATTTCAACAGTCAAATCTGACGGTGCTCCGACAAATCTTGCATTATATAAATAGCCTTGATTTTTGAGTATCCCCAAAGCTTCTACTAATACTAAAATACCTTTGTTGCGTAAATAATTTGACAAAAAAAGAATCTGTGGAATATTATTCGACTTATGAATTGTCTTGCCCGATTCCGGATCCAGCTGAATTCCGTTAGCCACAATATAGGGTATAGATTTATATACATCTCTAACGTCCCCTACAAGACTTCTGGATAAACATATTACATACGTATTTTTAAAAACCCGTCTATATATATATTTCTTAAAAGAATTATTTTTTATATTTTTATTAATGCCTTTACCATGTAAATGGAAGACAATTTTTTGATTGAGCATTTTTAAAATAAAAACGTAACAGGCATCTCTATAAAATGCATAGCCAGTTGGAGAGAGAGTGTAATAGACCAAATCTGGTTTTTGAGTTAATACTTTTTTAATAATTCTGTAACTATAAGGAATAGCTTTAAGAAGTTTCAGCAATGAAAATTTTCTTAGATCTTTTAAAGATTTGGCAAACTTCAGATCTATCACATCGATGGAAAAATGTTTCTTAATTACTTCACTATTAATGACAAGACTATTCATTACACTTGCCCCGTGAATTGGTGGCGGTAATTGAACAATGCAAAGTATTTTTTTTGTTTGAACTTCTGACATTTTCTATAGTTATTTCTCCATTAATACAAAATTTCTTGCATCTTCAAATCCTTTGATAAAGTTTTTGACAGAACAGGTGGTTTCGATAATGTTGCGTGTGTTTATTTTCATTTGGTTTTGAATATCTTTACTTTTCAGGTATCTGCTGATTATTAAAGCCATTGCTTCTGCAGAATGGTTTTCAACAATAAAACCAGTTTTTTCATTAATTAAATATTCTATTTCAGGTCCATTGCCCTTTTGTTGATAGGTAACAACCGGACAATCAAAATTAAAAGCATGATTTACTGAAAGTCCTACCGGACCAGGCATTACCATTAAATCAGAACAGTACAATAATTCTCCATTTTTGGTATCATCATGGACCTCGCCATAAAATTTAATATTATTTTCAATCCCTTTATATCTTACTATTTCCTTTAGCTGATTTAAATAATCACCGTCACCCACAAAATGAATGCTGATTATATTACCAAAAATACTTACCAGATATTCATATACATCGATAAGTATTTGAGCATTTTTATATTTTAATAATCTGCCAATGAATATAAGATTATATTTATCCCGGAATCCTATTCTTTTTTTTAGTTTTTCACGACCTTCTTTTTCAAGCTTATCCCTGATTGCACTTAAAATATTCGTATTTAAACAATTGGAAGCTACAAATAGCTTATTGCTATTCACATACTTAGCAAATAATTGTTTAGCTTCTCGTCCATAAAAAATTACAGCATCAGCTTTTTTTATAAGAAACAATCTTAATTTATCATTAAATGATTTTTCAGGATTAAAACCTTTGCTTCTGTCATAACCATGTCCCCAAAGAATAAATTTTATTCCCAATAATTTTGTCAGTAAATATGTTGGCAAAAGTGATGCTATGCCTATTGAAAATTCATGTATTACTATTTCGGGTCTGTTTTTAAGAATGTACGGAAAAACATTCAGGAATAAATTGGTTTTGTTCCTGGAATATTGAAAGCTCCGTATTTTTTTTGAGTAAGGTGCAGAAACCTGATAAATACCGGATTTATTCTCTGAATGAAGCAGTATAAAATCAATATAATTATTAAGTTCATTCAAAACACTTTTCCGATATCCGGAGAAAATACGCTGAATAATAAAAACTTTGGCCACATCTGCCTTACTTTTATTAATCATATTTTAGAGTCAGAAAGTGTTTCGGGTTGATAAATGCCTTCGGGCATTAGCAGATACATGTTGCTTTATTTTAACAGTTAAACTGATCCGTTAAAATTTCCGGACTGCACGAACTCTAAGAAGATGGCCCTTATGGCCGCCCGAGTCCAGGAAGCCAACGTGGAAACCAATGAAATACGAGGTTTTTTCACCTGGAACATCGTCCTTGTTCTCGGTAGAACTCCAGTAGTTATCGAAATGAAATCCATCTCCAGCCGCCAAATTATTGTTTACATTATAAAGAGCTTTATAAAATTCCTTTAATTCCTGTATAGAAGGCAGATACCAGTCGTTAAAACCTCCTCCCCGGTAATCATAACACAATTTGGCAGCGCTTGCATAAGATGGCGATTGTGCAATAATTGAAATTGTATTTGACAACCCGTCAGTGAGACTTTGAGCAGTCTGACCGATTAAATCATTCATATAAAAAGGATCACACCAGGATGAGCCTGGCTCAGGACCCAGATTTGTCAATGAAGCTATCAAACCATGTTCAATCCCTGCATTTTTTGATACGGCTACTATTATTCCACCACCATAGAGTTCGCCTACGAAATGTCCATTTACATTTTTAGCATACAATGCATATGGTACACTAAGTAGCTGGCTTTCACCAGTTATGGTATAATCAGTAAAGGGTCCGTTCGGATCAGTTTGGGTTTCAATATAATAAGATCCATTTGCCCAATTAATGGTATCAAAACCAGGTCCTCCACCTATTTCAATACTTACCAATCCATTAACATTTGTAGTCGGGGTTTGTGTTTCGATGTAAACAGGCGTTCTGGCAACGCCTCTCAAAATACTTATTTGCATCCCAACGGATTGATTTGCGACCAGTATACTTCCATCACGAATTACTTCCTGATAACTCATTTTTTGAATACTTTGTGCCCATGCTGTGGTCGCCAACAGCACAGTAGCTATAAGTGTAAATATCTTTCTCACAATCGTGTTTTCTTAAAAATAAAATCTGGTTTAAATGAAAAATTTTAAAACAATAATAATATATATTTAAAATTTCCTGACAGCGCGGACTTTGTAGGGATCGCTCTTAATGCCACTGGCACCTATGACGTTGTTGTTGAAACCATAGTAATAAGCAGTTGTAGCGCCGTCTTCTTTAGAACTCCAATATCTGTTGAGCTGAAATCCATTGGTAGTCCCTAAAACAGTGTTTACGGCATAAGTAGCATTGTAACATTCTTTTAATTCCCAAATAGCAGGCAGATACCAGTCGCTGAAACCACCTCCCCGGTAATCAACACACAGTTTTGCAGCACTTGTAGTATGTCCCGTTTGATTAGTAATAGCCGTAGTATTGCCTTGCCCGTCAATCGGGTTTGTCGTGCCTACTGATAGATCTGTTATATTGCTCCAGGCAACAAGGCCTCCGGACATATCTACTAATGAAGCTATTAAACCATGTTCAACACCTGCTGCATTTTTCCAGACAGATACTACAATTCCGCCACCATATAGCTCGCCAAGGTAGTGACCACCTGCTGTTTTAGCATATAATGCATAAGGTACGCTTAATAGTTGTCCTGTGCCTGTAATTGAATAACTTGTTCCGCCTGCAGGATCGATTTCGGTTTTAACAAAATAAGGCCCGGCAGGCCAATTAATATCTGCAAAAGTACCTGTAACAGGTGTACCGCTACCGATTTCAATCGTTATGAGGCCATTTGCATTGGTTGTTGGCATTTGTGTTTCGACATAAACAGCATTTCCCGTTGAAGTGGCTTGCAATATACTGATTCGCATGCCGATAGCGTGGCTTTGTACAAGCGTACCCCCCACATCTCTGATGACTGCCTGATAGCTCATTTTCTGAGGACTTTGTGCCCATACGCCTGTGGTCAACAATGCAGCAGCTAGAAGTGTAAATGACTTTCTCATTAAGTTAATTTAAAAAATATTAAATCTGAAGTTTCAGGAGATATTCCGGGCGACAAATAATATGTCGCTTTATAAAACCCCGTTGGACAGTGTTAAACTTCTTGCATTAACGGTTTAATCACAACATATCCAACGGGGTGAATTGTTTCCTATTTGAAATTATTCTATTTCAATTATGTTAAAATTTCCGGACAGCACGTACATAACCTGCTACATTGCTCTTAAGAGCGTTTGAGGCAAAGATGTTAGTGTGGAAACCAACGTAATAGGCGGTGGTAGCACTGCCTTCGGTGGAACTCCAATAGTAGTCGAACCTAAATCCATCAGCCAGCAAAATATAGCTTACAATAAGACTGGCTTTAAAACATTCATTTAGTTCCCATACAGCAGGCAGATACCAGTCTGAAAAAACACCGGTTCCTGTTTCAGCATTGGTATAGACATCACACAAGTCTGCAGCACTTGTTGCGGTTGATTGTGCAACAATAGCAGTTGTATTGGTTTGTCCGTTAATCTGACTTTGAGCTGCTGCACCAATAAGAGTATTTGTAACATCACTCCAGGCAACATAGGTTGGGGTCAGCTCTACTAATGAAGCGATCAAACCATGTTCAACGCCTGCAACTTTCCAGACAGAAACCACAATACCTCCTCCGAAGAGCTCGCCGACGTAGTGTCCGGTATACAACGAATAAGGGACGCTTAACAGCTGGCTTGTGCCCGTAATGGAATAAACTGCACCACCTGCAGGGTCGACTTCGGTTTTAATAAAATAAGGCCCGGCAGCCCAATCTATTACTTTAAAAGTAGCAGGATTGCCGCCGCCGATTTCAAGTGTTACAAGTCCGTTTGCATTTGGGGTTGGAGTTTGTGTCTCAACATAAACAGCTGTTCCAACATCAGAACCTTGTAAAATGCTGATTCGCATTCCAATCTGAGTAGTTACAAGTTGGTTACTTGCATTACGAATTACTGCCTGATAGCTCATTTTCTGGGGACTTTGAGCCCATCCGGTTGCCACAAATAATATGGCTGCTAAAAGTGTAAAAATCTTTCTCATAGTTTTTACTTTTTAATGATTTTAAATGTTTTTATTTCTTTGTTATTATCGGCTACTTTCAGAATGTAAGTTCCGGTTATAATATTTCCCAGTTGAATCTGGGTTTCATTGCCTTCAACCTTTTTCTCCTGAAAAAGCATACCATTCATGTCATAAAGTTTATAAGTAAGATTGTCAATGTCATACTTTTCAACTTTTAATATCACATAACTACTTGAAGGATTAGGATATACCGAGACTTCGAGGGATATGGCTGATGCGTCTGAAATACCGGTTATTACTGATATTTCAAATGGTTGCTGTACACCAGCGCTAATGGATTTGGTCGTCCCTGTAATAGTGGTATATACCACCTGTCCTATCGTATAGCTGACAGTGCCTCCTGCTCCGGTACCATTCCCTCCCGCAGCAGGGATGGAATTCTGCGCCTGTATTGCTGTACCGTATCCAAACAGGCAAAATGTAATTAACACTTTACAAAAATGTTTCATACTCTGAAATTTTTAGATTGTTAATAATTTGAAACGTCCTGACTTATGTACGCTGACGTAAGCGTGTATTTATTTTAGATTTATCTTCGAATTCAGTGATTCAGCATTAACTTTATATCTTCAGGGTAATTGAAAACAATTTCCTGATTCCTGATCCTGTTAATTATTATCCCTTCGTTGTTATAATCCGGATGAACCATAATTTCAATCGTCTTTTTCTTAATAAATGATCCTCTTTTTCTTAGTTTTGAAAAAGATTCGGGGAGATCTCCAAAAAAATCTGAAAAATTTGCCTTTTTTAATTTTATGAATTCATTAACTATTCTGCGGTAGCATGATTTATAATACTTAGTCGACCGATTAAGGTTATTAAGAATTCGCATCGAAGGAATATTATACGTTTTTAATAATTTCAGAATGATTAGTGTTATTGGCCAAACATCATCAATGTGATGATGTGTATCAATATGAGTGATTTGAATTCCTGCATTTTTTACTTTTTCAATCTGAGCCGCAAATTCATCAAAAATCAACCTTTTTTCATTTTTTGCAAGAAAAAAAAGAGTTTTTAAATGCTGTTTATGATCTGTATTATTTGCGTTAATAAACAGGTTTGTATTCAGAATATTTGAAGTTAAAGGATAACCTTCAGTAAGTGTTAAATGAATTCCAATTCTGTTTACGATATCATTTTTTTTTGCAAGTTCAACTGCTTCTTCGAAATGAGGCATATTTGCCATTATAGTTGTACTATTAATTAAACCAGTATTAAATGAGTCAACTATTGCTTTATTGACTGATGATTTTAATCCAAAATCATCAGCATTAATTATAATTTTTTTTATCATATCATCGATCCTTTGCATACTCATTAAACCGGATGCCTATAAATCCTGCAAATCCGCCAAGGCTTTCTGATATCTTAAGAATGCCCCAATATTTTTTCCTAAACGGGAATGGTATAACAATTAAAGTCACTAATCCGCTTAATAAATAGGCTACATTAATTAAAGTTTTTTTGACTAGCCCTAAATAGTTTTTCTCTAATTTCAAAATGCAGGTATAGGTTAGGGCGCCATTATAACTTCTTTTAATCAACCACTTCAGTTTTGCCCTTTTGGCAGGGATATTTTCATAAGTAATTGCATTAGCAGCCCAATAAATCGTGGCTCCTTTTTTCATCATCTGAATACCAAAAAAGGAATCCTCTGATCCGGTAAAATTAAAACGGCTGTCAAACCAGATATTGTATTTTTCCAAAGATTTTCGTCTCAAAATCAAATTCCCGGTTTTAAATGAAAAAACCCGGGCATTATCCGGATATTTTTCTCTTTCAAAAAAAGAAGAAACATATTCAGATATTCTATTATTAAATTTTGCAATTACAGGACCTCTGGCAGCATCAGCATCATTTTTTATAATTGTTTTTAATAGTTCTACCAACCAATAAGAAGTCACAAATTCATCATCATCAATAAAAATTATGAAATCAGGATTCTGTAACAAAGCCTTGTTCAGTAATTCATTCCTTACATTTGAAAGTCCTTTTAGGGGATGATTAAAATAAAGCAATTTATAAGGCGTGACAGGACCTTCATTAATTCCATTTACAATTGTTTCAGCAGTTTTATCTATATCATTGTCAACGATTATGATATAGACATTATTAATTAATTGCTTGTCTATTTTATTTTCAAAAATGCTGAGTATAAGTTCCTTCAGCATTAAAGGTCGTCGAAAAGTCGGGATACAAACTGCTAAATTGTACATCATCTATCCTTTGCGTACTCATGAAAATGAATACCAAATAATCCTGCAAATCCTCCAATGCCTTCAGATATCTTAAGCAGTCCCCAGTATTTCCATCTGAATGGGAAAGGAGTGCCTGCCAGAGCCATACTTCCACTTAAAAAATTTGCTGCACTGACTATAGTTTTTTTCAGTAATCCAAAATAGGTTTTCTCTAATTTTAAAATATAGGTAAAAGTAATTGCTCCATTATACCTTCTCCTGATCAGCCATTTTAACTTCGCCCTTTTGGCTGGTATAGTCTCATATGCTATAGCATTATTTGCCCAACAAATCCTTGCTCCTGATTTCAACGCTTTAACTCCAAAATAGGAATCTTCAGAACCTATAGTATTAAAGCGTTCATCGAATTTTATTTTTTGTTTTAACAGGAAATCTGTGCGGATAATAAAGTTGGATGTCCAGAAGAAATTTATCCTTTTAAAATTTTCGAGATCAGGATATTTAAACCAATAAGAAATATACGGGGAAACTTTATCTTCAAATACCGGTATTACAGGCCCCAGTACAATTTCAGCTTTTAATGCAATTATGGCTAAAAGTAATTGATTCAGCCAATCAGAAGTGGGATATTCATCATCGTCAATACCCACAATATAATCAGGATTAAAAGCTAAAGCCTTCTTAAATAATTCATTTCTTACATTAGAAAGACCTTTAACTGAATAATTGTAATAGTTTAATTTGTAGATACCATTAAATTTATCTTTAAGTTCTTTTACAACTATTTCAGCAGTTTTATCTATGTCATTGTCTACTATAATAATATTTATATCTTTTATTAATGACTTATTTATATTACAGCCTATAATACTGAGAATTAACTTTTTCAACATTACCGGTCTCTTATAAGTGGGAATACCAATAACTATATTGTACATATTATTAGTTCAACAGATTTAGACAACGAACTTTTTGAACGACAGAAAACTGAACTTATATTATGACTCGTTTACTAATGATAGAATAACTTTTCTAAATTGATTTGTGACATCAATTGAATTATGATTTTTCTCAGCAGTTTTTATTGCATTCTGGCCTATTCTTTCCCGCAGTTCTTTACTTTTAATCAACTTTTTAATTGATTCAGTTATCTCACCTATCTTATTTTCTGTTATTACTTGAGCCCACCCATCCTTTTTTGCATATTTTACTATTGCCGTTTCTTCCGGTGCGAAAATGACAATGGGTGTACCGCTGACCATATATTCCGGAGCTTTAGTGGGCATTGAATATTTGATGTATTTAATGGATTTGGGAGTGAAATCATATGGTAAAAGAAGAAAATCGGCTTCAGAAAATACTTTGGGCAGATCATTGTAAGAAACAAATTTAGCATGTCCAACACTATGATAGTTATCTATCCATTGCGGTTTCTTCTGCGTTTGTAAAATGAATTTAAGAGATATTTTCAATTCCTCATTTACCCGTTGTATTGCCCTGGCAATTAATTCTAATGATGTTTCAATACCTAAACCAATCCTGCCTGCATATAACATTGTCGGACTGTCACTGAGTTCATAATTATTTCTCTGGCGGTATTTCCAAAATTCAATATCTATAGTGTTATGAAATGTTATAAAGTTTTTATTGTACCTGATTTTATATTCATGAGCCATTTCCTCGCTAATACTCATTAAAATAGCGGCTCTATCCAGTAAAATCCTGAATTCATGATCTGTTTTTTTTTGCCAGTATTTTTTAAAGAGTCCTTTATCGATGATTGTGGATGGCCAGTCGTCCATCATGTGAAAAACAAATGGTTTCTTCAGATATGCATGAACCGACAGACAAAACATATTACCATCTCTGGACGAGGTTTGAACATAAATAATATCGGGATTAAAATCATTTAACCATTTACAAAAATCTACAGACAGGTGGGTTTTATTAATGTAATGAAACAGTCCGATATATTCCAGTAATGGATAAAAAACATTCATAATTATTTTTATCCGCAGTTTAGACTTGGCAATTGTCAGATTCTGAATTTTTTTCCCATCGAATTTTAAAAGACCGGAATAATACTTCCGTTGGAGGTAATTAAAAGGGAACCGCCATTTATGTTCTTTATTTCCAAGTTGATAATATGTATTACATACTTCAGTATCAATATTATCCAAAAGTAAATAGCCGGAACATGCTACAGCAATCTTATCTATGTCCCAGCCTTTAAAAAGGCTGGATAAGGTAATTCCGCCTCCGGTATCATTGTTAAATGGTTGTCCGATGATCAATACTTTAGGCAAATTCATAATATTTTGAAATTCTTTTGATTAATATAATGACTATCAGGAGTCATGAATAAGGATCCATTGATTTTCAAGCGACTTTGAATTGATTATTCATGATTACCGATACTCATAATTAATAATAATTTCCTGATCAGGACTAAAAAGACAATTATTTAAAATCCGGAACCGTATATTAACCGGATAATACCTCTGAAATATAACTCTCGGAGTGGTTTCTTATTTCTTTTGAATAACAGATACCTATTGATATCCAAACCAATAAATGATTTAACGAAAAAGAATTGACATTTGCCGGATACAATTCCATCACCCAGATTAAAATCCAGACAGCTGCAGCTTTTGAGAGAAGATTTTTTGAATAAAAAAGTCCAAATATGATAGCTGGTATGGCTATCATCAATAAAAGCCCCAGGCTTATTATCCCTCCTTTAAGAATGATATTTAAATAATCAGTTTCTATCATTGAACGATAACCCGTGGTATCACTTAAGTCTATTCCGGGGCAGAAGTACACTCCATTGATCCCTTTTCCAATAATCCAATCCTGAGTAGTCATATCCTGATAAAAATTATATTCTACATCGGATCTTGTGTTTTTATACATTCTATCTGAAATGAGAGAGAACATCCCGTTCCTGTTTTCATTATACAGTTTTATCCCGGAAAAAATTAAAAAAGTACCCAGGAAAATGGAAAAAATTATAGTCAAAATCTTTCTCTTGCTTCTATACAGGTAGAGCAAATATGAAAGAACCAGGGGGCTGACAGTCATTATTATTAAAGCTCTGCGAGCTCTGAATATTGCAAATCCGGCACCTACCGCAATAATGAATAATGCAAGTAGTATTCGTCGCCTGGGGTGATAATTATATGTCAAAAGTAAGAATCCGGCAGGTAAACTTAAGATTTTAACAAAATGTTCAAATGTAAATTTAGTATTGTTATTGATATAGTTTAAATCCAACAAGTTACCACGAAATAAAATATCATATAGAATAAACACCATCCCTAAAATGACAATGACAATAAATAGTTTTTTATAATAAAGAACATTTTTAGGGAATAATAAGATTAATGGTACGAAATAGCGTAAAAGACCAAACTCTGCATCGAAAAGCATAAATTTCATACTACTGTAATTAAAAATAAATCCTCTGAAAATCACAATTAATAACCAGCAGCAGTAAATGAAAAATATAGTCATCAAATAGGTACTGTCAAATTTCCATTTGATGAGCTTTATTGAGGCCGGGACAAATAAAAGAAGCCCAATAATCTGGAACAACTGACAAAAGATATAATTAACAGTAGTTGTTGTGGAGAGGGCAAAACTAGCCGAATAAATTACAAAACCTATCCAGAAAATATTCAGCGTTCTGCCTGTTGTTTTATCAAAAACTGAATCCAATGATATTTCAGGATTATCCGGCATAATATTTTGCAAAGAGATATCCGGATTATTATCAACAATCTGCATATAATACGGTGACGACAACTTTTTCAATATGTTTTATTGATGAAGATCTTTATTAAAAAGTGTTGCTATTAAGTATCGGTAAAACTTTATCTTTTTCCCCCTTCATAAATGCAAGAAATTTCTCCACGTCAAAAAAGTTTTTTTCAACCTCCTGCAGCACTTCATCATTTTGGTCCCACCATTTGAATGCAATTAATGAATCGATAACTTCTTTTGAGAAACGATATTTTATTATTTGAATGGGGCAACCAACTGCAATTGCATAAGGAGGAATATCTTTACTAACTACAGCTCCTGCTCCAATTACGGCCCCGTCACCAATATTTACACCATCCAATATTGTAACATTCCAACCGATAAAAACATCATTTCCAATCGTAATAGGCTTCCTTTCCTCGCATTTGTCAGATGTACTGAAAGTAAAGCCTGCTTGTTTTTTTGTGGAATAAAATGCAGGAGAAGTAGATATCCCATTGACCGGATGGAAGCCCCATCCACAGGCAAGATTTGGACCAATTGAACAAAACTTGCCAATAGTAGTATTTGAAATGAAGGCACTAAAAGCAATATAAGTCCCTTTCCCGACTGTCACATTATTCAAAAAATGATTATTGAGTACATTTGCCTGAACATCAATCTTACAGTTTTTTATGTTGCTTACCAGATGATTCCAATATATTATTTTTGATTTGGAAGCTATCTTCATAAATTGGAAAACATTATAAAAAAAATTTCTTATATACATCATTTTGATCATTTGTTCCAGATTTTTGTTGCGTTATTATTTAGTATTTTATGCGTTTGAATTGAGAATATGATTCCCATAAAAATAAAAAGCAATGTACTTGTAAGAGTAATGCCAACTAATCCGAATTTTTTGCCAAGAAAAATTGCCAGCGGAATATTAATCACTCCGCTAAAAATAACCAGGTAAAGTTGTAGTCTGATTTTGCCTATTCCATTCAAAAAAAATACATGAATTGTTTGCCAGATATAAACAATTACATAACTGCTCATCGCTGCAGAAAGGACAAATGGGACTGTGACACTATCTCCAACCCATACTTTGTAAATCCATGATGAAGCCAGCAATAATAGAATTGTCAATACTATCAGGGCAAACCAGACTTTTCTCATTTTCGACAATGTGTTTTTAATCCACCCAAACTCGTCTCTTGCATAAGCATCAGTAAATGCGCTCCAGAGTGGTCCTGCTATAATGCTAAAAACCATTGTGATAACTGAAAACAATTTAAATGATACATTAAAAGTTGTTACTTCCTCGGGTCCGAATAATTGTGTTACAATAATATTGTTGGTATTAAAAAGGATTAAAGCCGCTATTTGTATTATAAAGAATTTTATGCCCAGGCTCATCAGATTGCGGGCATAACTGAACCTGACATATTTAAACGAAGGGGCAAATTTTTTATAAGCATGGTTATAAAACCAGAAACTGGAAGCAAAAAGCACCAGTACCGGGGTGAAGCTTAATACGGATCCTAACAGGATTAAGTTTCCGGAAGTTGTTTTTGTAAGAATAAATATTATTAATAATGAGAATAAACTTCCCAGGAAATCAAAGAATGAAGCTTTTGCCGGCTCCTGATTGGCGCTCAGTACCGTATTAATTAATTGAAATACAAATCTCAGACAGAAGAAGACAAATACAATTATTACCAACAAACTTAGTTCACCAGCCATATCACTGGTAGTATTTAATATTTTAGGCCAGTCTATAAAAGGATTAATACATAGAAAAATTACCAGTACTATGCCAATAATTATAGATAGGATTGCATAGGTGGTACTCACATAAATCCGTGCCAGTTCCACCTCTCCTTTGGCCTGTGCTTCGGCAAATTTGTTTCGCAAACCATTGCCA
>Ga0105107_10001649_pt1 | contig 14543 bp, 14 predicted proteins | sample PPLLaktember2015_6_FD_79335 | JGI IMG/M metagenome (GOLD analysis project Ga0105107, IMG submission 79335) | Freshwater sediment microbial communities from Prairie Pothole Lake near Jamestown, North Dakota, USA - PPLs Lake P8 Core (1) Depth... | ecosystem: Environmental > Aquatic > Freshwater >...
GATCGTCGTTCTTCTTTGTGACTCCGGTCTCAAGTACCTGAGCACGGACCTGTGGGACTCATCACCACAACAACCATAGGGGGTGACAACCAGCCTATGCAGCCTCAGACCACCAAAAAACTTTATCTTGAAGACGACCACTGCTTTGAAGCGGACGCGATGATTGTCGCGGTCCAGGAGAATTCCATCGCTCTCGATCAAACCTGTTTTTACCCGGGCGGCGGGGGTCAACCTCCTGACGACGGCCATGTCCAATTGCGGAGCGGGGAAGTGCTCGAACTCGCATCCGCCCATGCCGATCCGGACGATATCATCTGGCATCTGAGCAAGTCGCAGCCGCCTTCCGGCATTGTCGGCCAACCGGCGAAACTGATGCTGAACAGAGAGAGGCGCTTGACTCTCATGCGCTATCACACCGTCCTTCATGTGCTCAATACAGTTGCCCTGAGGGATTACGGAGGATGGATCACCGGAGTGCAAATAGGCGCGGATTATTCGAGGATCGATTTCAAGATCGAGGGCTTTTCCGCTGCCATGTGTGCAGAACTCGAACAGAAGGTCAATGCTGTGGTTGCCGAGAACCACGCTGTGAAATCCTACTATATTTCTGAGGAAGAATTTCGAACGCGCGACGATCTGCTCCGGACCTTGGAGGTCAAACCCCCTGTGTCCTACGACCGAGTCCGCGTCGTCGAGATTCATGGCTTTGACGCGCAGGCATGCGGGGGAACCCATGTGAGCACCACCGCAGAGGTAGGAAGGTTTTCGGTCTTCCGCACGGAAAACAAGGGGAAGATTAACAAACGGCTCTATATCCGGCTCGATCAGGGCGCCTGAGAAGAAGAACGGCATGGGAGAGCATTCATGAATGATTTGGTGATTCGATCTTACCAAACGCAGGATGAGGCAGCCGTCGTTGAGCTCTGGCGGCAATGCCACCTGGTCGTCCCTCAGAACAATCCCGAAAGAGACATCAAAAGAAAACTCCAGGTGAACCCTGAATGGTTCTTGGTTGGTGCCGTTGGCGGCAAGATTGTCGCCACCTGCATGGCCGGTTATGAAGGCCACAGAGGCTGGATCAACTATCTCGCTGTCTCTCCCCAACACCGGAGGCAAGGCATCGGCAGAAGAATCATGGAGGAAGCGGAGAACAGAATGAGATCCGCAGGATGCCCCAAAATCAACTTGCAGGTGAGGGAGACCAACCAGGAAGTCATTCAGTTCTACACGAGGATCGGATACACCAGGGACCCGGTGGTCAGCATGGGCAAAAGATTGACCCCTGATGATCCGTTCAGCCGCAACGGTTCAAAATGAGATCTGACAAACCCTAAGTATTCCTCAAACTCACGGTTAAGGGAGGGCGAAGAAATGATTATCACAACCACGCCGAGCATTGAGGGGAAAAGAATCAAACAGTATCTGGGTGTGGTGACCGGCGAGGCGGTCATGGGCGCAAATGTCTTCAGGGACCTTTTTGCCGGTATCCGCGACATCGTGGGCGGCAGGTCCGGGGGATACGAAAAAGAACTGAAGAAAGCGCGACAGGCCGCATTCGAAGATCTCGAAGAGGCCGCCCAGAGCCTGGGAGCGAATGCATTGGTGGGTGTGGACATTGACTATGAAGTGCTTGGTGAAAAAAACGGCATGCTCATGGTCAGCGTCAGCGGGACGGCCGTCACGGTCGAATGACTTGTTCTGTGAAGGCATAGCTCTCATCGAAAAAGTCTAAAGGGAGGGAATGTTGCTTTTTCTGGTTCTTTTTGCTAAGTAAAATCTGTTGTTTCGGCTGGAAATAGAAAGGCTTGTCTTAACGGAGCATTAAATCCAAGAGGAGGTGCAGAAATGTCTAAAGGACTATCGCGAAGGGATTTCATGAAAGCCTCGTTGGTGGGCAGTGCTGCCCTTGGTGCCGGGCTCGGCCACGGTCATTTTCACCTTACCTACGGCCAGTCGGCCAATGTTAAATTCAGCACCTGGCATGTTCCTGTAGGGTACGAGGTGAAAACCGTGTGGGAACCCATGCTCGAGGAACTCAAGAAAAAGACGGGCGGCAAAATCGGCTCCACCATGTATGCCGGCGCAGCCCTTGGGAAAGGGCCGGAACACTATGATATCGTAGCCAAAGGTATGTCGGACATGGGCTACTTCACTGCGACCTGGACGCCCGGAAGATTCCCCCTGACCGACGTACTCTCGCTTGCAGCCTGGGTGGACGGCAAAGACATTGCCACGGAGATCGGCAACGCCATGTACGAGCGAGTCCTCAAGACCGAGTTCCCTGGCGTCAAAATGATCGAATTGAACGGGTGTATCCAGGCCTTCATGTGGACGAAGAAACCCGTCAAGACTCTGGAAGACGTAAAAGGTCTCAAGATCAGAAGCCCCGGCGGTCACCAGACCAATTACATCAAGGCCCTCGGTGCGGAACCTATCTTCATGCCCCTGGGAGACGTGTACATGGGCATGGAAACAGGGACGATTGATGGAATTGTTACATGCCCGCCGCTCATTATCTCCTTCAAGCTTTATGAAGTGGCCAAGCACGCGGTGGTGAGCACCTTCGGATGCGTCTCCGAAGGAGTCATCATGAACGCGGAAAGTTGGAAAAAGATTCCCGACGACCTCAAACCTACGGTCGACGCGGTTTGCCACAACCCGTTCAAGACGACCGGTGGGCTCACAAGAGACGTCTACAAAAAGATGGTGACGGAAATCACTGACAAAAAAGTCGAACTTTACAACCTGCCGGAAAAGGAAGCTGACCGCTGGTACGAGAAGTTCCAGGATGTGACCCGAAAGTGGGTCGAGGAGCTCGAGGCCAAAGGGCTTAAGGCCAAAGAAGTGGTGAAGATGTACAACGCGGAGTGCGAGAAAAGAGGCGTGAAAGTCGTCGCCTTCCCGAAAGAGTGGAAGTAGGAAGATTTGGATTAAGGGGTGTTCGCAATGGAATGGGGAGAAGTGAAAAAGGGAATCCGGCGCATCAACTACATCGTCTGCGCTGTCGGCATGGCCATGATCATTCCGCTCATGCTGCTGACTTTTGCGGACGTCATGCTGCGGGGCTTTTTTAATAAGCCCATTCCCGGCTCCTTTGAGATCTCCCAGTATATCCTGGCCATCTTCATCCTGCTGGGTGCCGCCTACACCCAGCAGGTGAAGGGCCATGTCGGCGTTGACTTCGTCACTTCCCGGCTTTCTCCCCGCCTTCGGGCGGTCTGCGAGATCGTCACCACGCTTCTCAGCTTGTTCATCGTTGCGGTCGTGGTTTGGCAGGGTTGGGTGGTAGGAATTACGGAAAAGGCAGTTTCAGACCAACTGAGAATTCCGCAATACCCCTTCAAGTTGTTGGTTGCTGTGGGAGGGCTTCTTCTATGGTTCGAACTTCTCATTGATCTCTTAGGCTCCCTCGGAAAACTCAGGAGGAGTGAACCGTGACCCCGATCGCAGCCGGAATCATCGGAAGCGTTTTTCTCCTTGTTCTTTTGTTCCTGGGAATGCCCATCGCCTTTGTCATGATGTTCGTGGGCTTTCTGGGTATCAGCTACCTGGCCTCTGTACACGCGGCACTGCCGGTCGTGGCCAACACGGTTTATGAAACAGCCGCCTATTACCCTTACACCATCATTCCGCTTTTTATTCTCATGGGATCCTTTGCCGGTGGTGCGGGCATTACGGCCAAGCTTTATGGCTCTTTTGACAAGTGGTTCAGAAAGCTTCCCGGCGGCCTCGGCATTGCGACCATCGCGGCATGCGCCTGCTTCGCGGCCCTGAGCGGCTCTTCAGTAGCTGCTGCAGCGGCCATGGGGACCATTGCCATCCCCGAAATGAGGCGATTCAAGTATGACCCTGCTCTTGCCGTCGGAGTCGTCGCAGCAGGGGGAACGCTCAGCTTTCTCATTCCCCCTTCACTGGGGTTTGTCGTTTACGGAATGCTCACGGAGCAGTCCATAGGGAAGCTGCTGGTTTCCGGCATTCTTCCCGGGATTGTGCTGTCTCTAGCCTTTATCGCCGTGATCGTCGTCAAGGTAAAACTGAATCCTGTGCTCGCGCCCGCCACTCCCGGCCACGTGACTTGGAAAGAAAAGTTCCACGCTCTGGGAGGGGTGTGGGAAACCATGCTGGTCTTCGTGATCGTGATGGGCGGTATTTATCTCGGATTTGTCAACCCCACGGAAGCAGGTGCCATCGGCGCAACAGCCCTCTTCATCATCGTCATCAGCAAGATGAAGCTGACATGGCGAAGTCTCTCCACAGCCCTCTTGGAGGCCACGAGGATTTCAGTACTCGTGCTCTTTCTTGTCGCCGGGGCAAACGTGTTCAGCTATTTTCTTGCCCTTTCCACCATCCCCGCCTCCGTGTCTGCCTGGATGGCCGCTCTTCAGGTTTCCAAGTATGTGGTTATCACTATTATCATCGTCATCTATTTGATCCTCGGATGCTTCCTTGACGCCATCTCCATGATGGTTTTGACCATGCCGGTCATTTTCCCGGTCGTCAAGACTTTGGGGTTTGACCCCATCTGGTTCGGCGTCGTCTGCGTGATCATGATGGAAGCAGGCCTCATCACGCCGCCCGTGGGTCTCAACGTCTACACCCTTGCCGGAGTGGTCAAGGACGTGCCCATGTCAACGATTTTCCGCGGCTCCCTGCCCTTTCTTTTGGCCATGATCGGGGTGACCATTCTTATCGCTATTTTCCCCGGCATAGCTCTCTACCTTCCCTCCATGATGGGTCGATAGAGCATTTCAGCATTCTTCTTGAATATTGAGCCTGAAATTGTATACTATCAAGGTGTGTATTGGATGGATTAGTATTTGGGATCTAGTAATCTCAACCGGATACCCGACGGACTGAATGAATATCGAATGTCGAACACGGAATTTCGAATGTTGAAGTTCAAGGGCTTTGATTTCCTCCTTCAGCCTTCTACATTGGTTATTCGATATTCTGCGGTTCATTGGGTTTATATGTTCGCGTTTGTCAACAGTTGTTTCCTTTTAATATGGCACAGATATCCACAGAATTCCGAATGATCAACCCTCCTGCAACTCCTCCTGCGGTCTGTTGACCCACAAAGGTACAGGCCCCGGTGACGGGTCTGCCCAGGCTGGATCAGCCTTTCGTCATTGGCTCGATTGAGACATCAGAGGGTCGGGTCCCCCAGGTCTCCTCTTTCTGGACCAAGGACGACTATCTCGGAACCTTCAAAGCCCGATGGGGAATCGGCCGCATGCATTACGCGGTAGATCCCGGGCTCTATGCCCTGGGTCGACCGGATGAGAAATCGCCTGTGCTGGTGACCGCCAATTATAAGATGAGCTTTGACCGGTTGCGAAAGGCATTGCCCGAGAGAGACGCCTGGATTCTGGTCCTAGACACCAAGGGGATCAACGTGTGGTGCGCGGCAGGCAAAGGGACCTTTGGCACTGAGGAACTGGTGGCACGGATCGGCTCAAGCGGGCTTGAGCGAATTGTGTCGCACAGGGATGTGATTCTTCCCCAGCTCTCCGCACCCGGTGTTGCAGCCCATCAGATTAGGAAGCTTTCCGGGTTTAAGGCTGTTTTCGGTCCCATCCAATCTGAAGATCTGCCGGCCTTCCTGGACAACGGCATGAAGGCAACAGCGGCAATGCGTTTCAAGACCTTCACGACATGGGAGCGCTTTGTGCTCATTCCGGTGGAACTCGTGGGAGCCTTGAAGGCAGCCTTGATTATTATTCCTATCCTGTTTATCCTCAGTGGGGTTCTTGGGCCGGCCGCGTTCTGGCCCAATGTGATGAACCAAGGGCTTTTTGCGGCTCAAGCCCTTCTCACGGCGGTTTTTGCCGGAGCCGTGCTCACTCCCCTGCTTCTTCCCTGGCTACCAGGCCGGGCCTTCTCATTAAAGAGCATAGCTCCAGCGCTTTGTTGCGTTCTGCTCCTTTTGCTTTTGCGATCGGGGGATGGTCTGAAATTAAGCAGCCTTCTTGAAATGTTCTCTTGGGCCCTGGTCATTCTTTCGGCTTCTGCGTACCTTGCCATGAACTTTACAGGCGCATCGACCTACACGTCTTTATCGGGCGTGAAGAAGGAAATGCGCTGGTCCTTGCCATTCCAGATCGGAGGCGGGGTGGTCGGACTCGTTCTCTGGGTCTACTCGATGCTTGTTGATCACGGGGTTTGAAGATGGGCGAACTGATTTATCTCAAAGATGTGGTCACCCTTGCCCTGAATGAAGAGAAATGCGTGGGTTGCGGCACATGCGAAATCGTGTGTCCTCACTATGTTTTTCGTTTGGACAACGACAAGGTGGCGATTGTCGACCGCGACGCGTGCATGGAGTGCGGCGCATGCGCCACCAATTGCCCGACCGAGGCGATTACCGTACAAAGCGGTGTGGGCTGCGCCGCCGCAGTGATCAACGCAGCCTTGGGGCGGAACAGTTCTTCATGCTGCTGCGTGATCGAGCCCAAGAAACCGGGCGATGCACAGACCGTCCTTCAGAATCCGAAATCAGGCTGTTGCTGATGCGATCCTGGCTTTATTTGTTCAGGTTTGATTCTTTTTCTTCTCCGCCGGTACGAACTTGCCGATAGTTACGAGGGGCGCAGGGTTGCATGTTCCGGGCGCACAATTGCAGGTGCTGACCTGGGGGCGACCTCCCACCCGCCCGGAGAGAGGCTGCAGCACTCGATATAGAGGCCTTACGGACATCCCCAACAGAGCCAGCGCTCCAGCGACTTGAGCCCAGAGAGGAATGATCTCTGCGGCTTGCCCGGCAACGGCCTTGGCTGAAATTCCGAAAAAAGCATAGACCTGATCGAGGGCCAGCCCAGCAGCAACGGATACCACCGCTATGGAGGTAAGGTAAATGGCGGTGGCTCGCTTTCCCAGAAGCCCAAACAGAACGGTCAGGGAGGTGACATTGGTGGCCGGTCCTGCGAGGAGGAAAACAAGCGCAGCTCCCGGACTGACTCCTTTGAGAATGAGGGCCGCAGCAATTGGGGTGGACGCTGTGGCACAGATGTACAGTGGAATTCCCACGGCAAGCATGATCAGCATGGCTGGAAGCCCTCCCCCAAGATGTCTGGTCATGAGTTCAGATGGAATCAAGGCGGTGATCACACCCGCAAGCAACAATCCCAAAAGGAACCAGGACGCGATGTCTTCCCACAGTTCGAACAGGGCGTAGCTAAATCCGGCCTTGAGTTTTTCGAAAAAAGTGTGATGGCCCTTGTGCACTTCAGGAAGGCAGTCCACCCCGTCACAGCAATCGTCCACAGGGCAATGGAGGTCAGGCTGGATTGTTTTTTCCTCTTTCTCCGGACTGAGCATATTCTCTGCGATGCCGGCAACAGCCGCAGTGGTAAAGGCTGCCACTGGTCTGGCTACCGTCATCACAGGGTCAAGAAGGGCGTAGGTGAGGGCAATAGAATCCACTCCTGATTCCGGCGTGGAAATAAGAAAAGCTGTTGTTGCCCCATTGTTTGCTCCCTGCCGCTTAAGCGAGACCGCAGCGGGCAGGACTCCGCATGAGCACAAAGGGATAGGCACGCCCAATGCAGCCGCTTTGAGAACAGAGCTTACCTTTCCCCTGCCGAGATGACGGCTTACCGCCTCCGGCCTGACAAAAACGCGCATCAGCCCGGCGACAAGGATTCCGAACAGGACATAGATGGAGGATTCTTGAAGAAGCTTCCATGACTCCGTGAAAATTTCGACTAGAATGTTCATTGCCAACTCCATGGCATGGTCACTGATCGATCGTTCATCTTCATAGGACCATCGCTTAGCGACATTATAAGCATCCTATGTCTCTATTGCCAGAAACGTGTGGTGCCGATGGCTTTGACCGCGGGCCTAGAGGGTAGCAGGATGCTCAAAAAGTAGTGTTCGCCGTCTTTGCTGTCATTCCCGCGAAGGCGGTAATCCAGTATTTAAGCGGTCTTCTGGACTCCCGCCTCCGCGGGAGTGACGAACGGATTGCGTTTTTCAGCAAACGGCTAAACTTTCACTCCGAGATACTTAACAAACACTTCCTGCTTGCCTTCGAGGTTGTGCCGGGTGTCTGAGTAGACGACTTTTCCTTTGGTCATGAAGTACAGCCGGTCGGCAAGGGAGAGGGCGAAAGGAACTTTTTCTTCCACCAGCAGGATGGCCATGCCGCTGCTGTTCAGGCGCCTCAGTATATCTTTCAGGTTGGATACGATGATGGGCATGAGCCCTGTGGTGGGCTCATCGAGAAGAAGAATATCCGGTTGGGTCAACAGGGCCCTGCCAATGGCGAGAGACTGCTGTTCCCCGCCGCTGAGGGTTCCCGCCTTCTGCTTCAGCCTCTCTTTTAACACAGGGAAAAGGCTGAAGACATTTTCCAGGACGGCTTCGTTCCTCTTTTTCCTAATCCCGGTTTTGAGGTTTTCCAGGACCGTCATTTGGGGAAACAGGCCCCTTCCCTGGGGGACATACCCCATCCCCAGTCTTGCCACCTTGAACGCGGGGAAGGGCGTGACATCCACGCTCTTGAAATGGATTCTCCCTGCCCTGGGTTTGACCAGGCCGGCCAAAGCTTTCAGGGTCGTGGTCTTGCCCGCGCCGTTCCGTCCGAGGAGGGCGACGATCTCCCCTTCCATGACTTCCAGGGAGACACCTTGAAGGATGTAACTCTGCCCGTAATAGGTGTGAATGTCGTCCGCTTTCAGAAGGCTCAAATCTCTTCTCCCAGGTAGACTCTCTGGACTTCTTTATTGGCGCTGATCTCCTGCGGTGTCCCTTCGGCAAACACCTGGCCTTCGGTGAGCACCGTCACGGTTTTGCACAGCTGCATCACCACGTCGATGGTGTGTTCGATAAGCACGATGGTCATCCTTTCCGAAAGTTTCTTCACCACTTCGACGATCATGTCCACTTCCTTGCCCCCCACCCCCTGCGTCGGTTCGTCCAGCAAGAGGACGGATGGTTTGGTGCTCAGGGCCATGGCGATTTCCAGGACTTTCTGGTCTCCGTATGAGAGGTTCACGGCGAGTTCGTCCTTTTTCTCTTCAAGTCCGATCAGTTTGCAGATCTCGAGGGTCTCCATCTCGATGTCTTCGAGATGGCGTGCACTGCTCACAGGGTTCCAGGGACGCCTAGCCTTGCTGTTGGCTCCTGCCCAGATGCTGTCATAGACTGTCATCTCAGGGAAGATGCGGGTGAGTTGAAACGTTCGGCTCAGTCCCTTACGGCAAATCCTGTAGGGAGGGAGTCCCGAGATGTCTTCCCCTCTGAGATAGATCTTGCCCGAAGAGGGTTTGAATTCTCCGGTCACCACATTGAACAGGGTGGTCTTCCCCGCGCCGTTGGGGCCGATAATGCCCCGCAGGTCTCCTTGCTCGATGCGGAGGTTCACGTCTTTCAGTGCCTGCAATCCTCCGAAGTTCCGGGTCACACCTGCGAGCTGAAGAATGGGGGTCTGAGAAAACATGCAGCTTATCCCTTCCTCCTGCTCAGGGCATATCCGACGATGCCACCCTTGGAAACTCTCAAAATCAGCAGGATCAGGACACCGAAGATGATGAGATAGTAGGTCCACCAGGCACTGACATAGTACTGAAACAGAGACATGAGAAGGACGCCCAGGCACGGGCCGATGAGGGTCCCAAGGCCCCCGATAAGGCACCACACAATGGGAATGATGGACCAGTAGATGGAGAAAAAATCCGCCGTGGTGTAGCGGAGGGACAGGGCATAAAGCCCGCCGCCCAGAGCCGTGAACACCCCTGAGATCACGAAGGCGATGAGCTTGTAGCGGGTCACATGGTAGCCGAGGTACTCCGCTCGCTTTTCATTCTCTCGAATCGCAAGAAAGATTTTGCCCAGAGGGGAGCAGGCAATTCTTCTCAGGACCAGGTAACTCGCCACGAGAAAGAAAAGGGCGGAGAAATAGTTCACCAGGGGGTCGTAAAGAGATAACTTCACAAAGCCCAACTGCAGCGCCGGAAGGGTCGCGCTCAGCCCGTCGTCTCCTCCTGTGAGCCATGTCAGATCCACGGCCAGGAGGTGAAAGATGGCGCTGAAGATCGCGGTGACGATCACGAAATAAGCCTCGGACAAACGCACCGCAACGACTCCTGTGACCAGCGAGAAGACGATTCCTCCTCCAAGACAGAAAAGCACGGACACCAGCAAGCCGGTCTTGAGGTGGAGAATGGGAAGAAGGATCGCATAGGCCCCTGCACCGAACAGCACAGAATGTCCCAGGCTGCATTGATTGGTGAACCCAAGGCTGACGTCATATCCCATGGCGAAGATGCTGAGGATCATGACCTGCACCAGCAAGGACCGGGCGCCCCTCGGCAGCACAAACCCAAGCGCCACAAGGGCGATTAGAACGAGGGCGAAGTAGATATTTTCTTTCTTTGCTTTCACCTCTGAGAATTTTCCCTTTCCACAGTTGAGGGCTTCCTAAAAAGTCAGAAAACGCCCTCTTCCGTCATTCCGGCGAAAGCCGGAATCCAGTGTTTTCAATTCGCCACCAATTCACTGGACCCCGGTTTTCACCGGGATGACGACTTTTTGCTAGACCATCAGTGTTCCGTAATTCGCTATCCTGTTAAACCTTGCGCCGTGCGCCTTGAGCCTTGCACCGGTTTTCACCTTTCTTTCTCCCCGAACAGGCCCTGCGGCCGCAACATCAGCACGATCACCATAACGACAAATATCGCCGCCCTGGCGCGGGTGGGAGACAGGAAATGTGCCAGCACTCCCTCCAGGGCGCAGATCCCCAGAGCGGCGACAAGCGTTCCCTCCAGGCTGCCGAGGCCGCCGATAATCACCACGATAAAGCAGAGCAGGATGACATCATTCCCCATGAGATAAGAGACCTGGTAGATGGGCGCAGCCAGCACCCCGCCCACAACGGCAAGGGCCGCGCCGAGGACGAACGTGGTGATGAGTATCCGGTTTACATTGATGCCCATGGCATTGGCCATATCCCGGTCCTGCATGGATGCCCTGATCAGGATCCCGTAGTTCGTCCTGTAAAGGAAAAGCCAGATGCCGATAAGAATGAATATGGAAATCAAGGCGATCAAAAACCGGTAGCCGGGGTAGGACACCCCCAGGAGATTGAAGTTCACAGGCCAGGGGTTAGGGATCTTTTGGGGAATCCCGCCATAAACCGCCAGAGCCGCTGTCTGCACAATGAAAGAAATCCCCACCGTTGCAATCATGGTCAAAGAGGGATTTCCTTCATAGGGCCGCAATACAAAGCGTTCCATGGGCGCTGCAATGAGCGCCATGAGAAGTGGAGCAGCCAGCAAGGCCAGCCAGAAATTGCCGAACAGCGAAACGACGTAAAAGGTCACCACAGCGCCAATCATGTACAGGTCGCCGTGAGCCATGTTCACAATGCCCATGACTCCGAAGATGAGGGACAGTCCAAGGGCGATCAGGGCGACGATCAGCCCCCAGATCAATCCATTCATCAGAAGAAAGGTGATGGAGGATAAAGATTCCAGCAAGTCCTAACCTATTACCCGCTTTGCTGACTGCTGAACGCTGATAACTGACAGCGCTCATCCGGGAGTGATCATTCCCGGATGAGCATGTCCTAAAACGCTTCCTTCGAATGATCCTTTTCCGGAGCGTACACCACCGCCTCAGGCGGGATTCTCGCTACCACATCGATGGTCCCCCTGCGGATCTGCTCGATGTAAAGTCCCACCTGGGAAAGATGGTCTTCTTTCCTCACATACCCTTCTCCCTGCGGGAACTCGATGCCCTGTTTGAACGACATCCCTTCCAGGGCCTCGATCAGCTTCGGCGTGTCCTTGTTGCTTTTCCAGCCACTCTTCTCAATGCCTGCTTTCAGAAGGAACATGGATTCCCAGACCGCCCAGTTGTAGGCAAGGACAAATCGCTTCCCTGTGCCCACCTCGACTCCTTCGGCATCCACGCTGATCATGTCCCGGTAGGCTTTGTTGAAATCGGCCTTCAGGCCTTCGTAGCGAGTCGGGTATGGGGCGATGCAGTAAAGCCCTTCTGCCGCTTCACCCAGTTTCGCGACGTCCTGGGCCGAGATCGCATACACGGCTCCCAGCTTTTTGATGTCCGGCCGCACAGCATGCAGGTCCCTGATGAAGGAGAGGAAGTCCGAACCGAAATTGGCAAAGTAAACCGCTTCAGCCTCCTTGGGGATCTTGCCTGCGAGGTACGGCAGCCAATCGCCCGTGCCTAGCGGCACCCGGATCGAGGTCAGCACCTGGCCCCCGGCCTCGGTGATGAACTGGGTGAACTCTTTTTCGTTGGACCAGCCCCAGGCGTAGTTAACGACAACGGTCACCCATTTTTTCCCTATTTTTTCCACAGCGAACTTCACCACGCCCTTGGCCTCCTGCCTCACATTCGTGCAGGGCTGGAACACATAACGGTTTCCGTTTTCACCGGAGATTTCCGTAGCCCCCGCGCAGGGGAAATAGGGGGTTTTCAGCTCTTTCGCGATAGGCGCACAGGCAATGGCCACCCCGGAACTGTTGGAGTCGATGACGAAACTCACCCCGTTGCTTTCCACAAGTTTTCTGAACTTGAGGGCGCCCACCGGTGGTTTGCTTTCTGTGTCCTCCACAAAAAGCTCTATGGGGCGACCGCTGATGCCCCCTTCGCTGTTGATCTTTTTGATGGCCGCGCGAAGCACTTTTTCGTGAGAGTAGCCGTAAGCGGCAAGGCCCCCGGTCGAATCCGCGATCATCCCGATCTTGATCGGATCCTTGCTTTGACTCAAAGCCTGAGGCTGCATAAGCAGCAACCCGGCAGCCAAGCTCACAACCACGGCAAGAACGATTAACGCGCTCCTCTTCATAACGCACCTCCTCATGCATCAATGGGTATAGGAACAAAAGTGGAACCGTGAAACCGATGCGATACCTACCACCAAAAACCTTTCATGTAAAGGGATCTGCTGCCCTTTTGTTGATGGCACCCCAGGGCAACGCATTGGAACGTTTGCTTTTCGATTGACATACCCCTTTCGAGAGGGCAAATTCTTAAGGGTCTTGAGATCCAAGAAAGGCCAAGAAAAAATGGAGTAACGAAGATTGGATGTATGGAGGATTTCATATGCTTTTACCAGAAGTCAAGAAACACTACGGAAAACTGAAATTTCTCATTGACGGGGAGTGGGTGGATTCGAAGTCCACAAGCATTGAGAAAGATACGAATCCAGCAACCGATGAAGTGATCGCCGAGTTTCCCATGGCCACCAAGGAAGAAGCGCTCAAGGCAGTGGAAGCGGCTCAAAGGGCTTTTCAAAGCTGGCGAAATGTGTCCATAAGAGACCGGGCTTACATGCTCTTTAGCATGCACCACAAATTCCGCGACAACTACGAGATGCTCTGCCGCGTGCTCACCCAGGATCACGGCAGGACGATTGACGAAGCCAGAGGCTCTGTCGCTCGAGTTCTGGAGAATATCGAGTCCGCCTGCGGCGCTGTCTACGGCTTGCCGAAACAAAATGAGCACGTGATGAACCTGGCAAATGGTATTGACGAGTATCTCACCTGGGAACCCCTGGGCGCCTTCCTGATCATCACGCCCGGAAACATCCCCATGCACGCCTGGTCATCCTTTGTGCCTTATGCTCTTGCAGCAGGATGCACGCTCGTCCTCAGCCCGAGCAGGCAGGACCCTGTGGCGGCCGAGACGATTAACCGAGTGGCCCTTGAGGCAGGGTTTCCCAAGGGCGTGATCAACATGGTTCACGGCGGAAGAAACATCAACAAGGAGATCCTTTCCCACCCGTCTATCAAAGGCGTGGGATTTATCGGCTCCAACAGAGCCGGCTGGGAGCTGTTTAATCTCTGCGGCAAGCTGGGCAAGACTTCTTCGATCAACGGCAATGGCAAGAACCATGTCGTCATTTTGCCCGATGCAGATATTGACACCGCTGTTCCATGGCTTCTGAGAGCGTGTTTCGGGATGACCGGTCAGCGTTGTTTGGGAGTGGATAACGTGGTCGTCATCGGAAATATTTACGATGAACTGAAAGGCAAGTTCAAGGAAGCGGCGACCAAGATGAAGCTTGGCTATGGTCTTGACCCCGAGACCGAACTGGGGCCTTACACCACCAAGGGCGGCATGCAGAAAATCCTGGATTGGACTGAAAAGTCTCTTGCCGAGGGAGCCAAAATGGTGCTTGACGGACGCACCGTGAAGGTCAAAGATTATCCGAAAGGCTACTTCCTCGGGCCTATCATCATTGAGAATGTGAACCCCGACATGGCCATGGCCAAGGAAGAAGCGTTCGGGGCTGTTGCGGCTATGATGAGGGCGGACAGTCTGGATCAGGTCATCGAGTGGATCAACACCAAGACCAACCTCGGGCACTCGGCCTGCATCATGACGAGCAGCGGGAAGAACGCCCGAAAGTTTATCCGCGAGGCCAATGTGGGCAACGTGGGCGTGAACGTTGGAGTTGCACAGCCTTACGCTTTTTTCCCCCTGGGATCGAGAAGAGAGTCTTTTGTGGGGACAGCCAAATCCAGACTCTCGTCCATGAAGATGTTCATGGATGAGAAGACCGTGACGAC
>Ga0105107_10001650_pt1 | contig 14543 bp, 14 predicted proteins | sample PPLLaktember2015_6_FD_79335 | JGI IMG/M metagenome (GOLD analysis project Ga0105107, IMG submission 79335) | Freshwater sediment microbial communities from Prairie Pothole Lake near Jamestown, North Dakota, USA - PPLs Lake P8 Core (1) Depth... | ecosystem: Environmental > Aquatic > Freshwater >...
AGTTTTCGGATTGTACTCTTTATTCCCTAATTAAACAAGATTAACAACGTTCAATCCATTCACCAGGTCCCCGACAATGGGGACTCTGGTGAGTGTCTCTATTGTTATAAACAACCGCTTTATAAATTATTGAATTTATTAAATTTACTACTATGAGTTGTGCTTGTATTGGCATATATAGAAAAACCCGACTTGATGAATCATATAGGGAGATCCTGAAGATGTATCAGCTATTGCTTAAAAAGGATGCGACCTGGTTCTCAATTGAACTGGAATGGCATATGAAACCTACTTACACTGAATTTGAAAGACAACAGCTTATTAAAGTATTTCGGAGCTTCCCGCAACAGGAGATATTGATCTTCGGAGATTGTGACAGGATATTTGTTGCAGCACATGAGATCATTAAACATTTTGGTGGGTTACTTAGAGTGAATCCTGGTGATGATATTGATAGAATCAATTTATATCCCGGAATGAAGAAGGCAGTATATAAGAATGAATATCCAGATGAGGAGGAGCCTGATTATTACCTGGTGGACCATATCTTTATCAGGAAATACTTTGTAAAGGGGATTGAACACAATTTTAAGAGGTTTCAGTTGGACCCTTTCCTACCTGGCGCCTATTACATTTAAAGCAATTTATGGCTCGCTATACTACCCATTCCTGAATAGAGTTCAAATTTAATTGCAAGGGTACATTAACTATTCCAGGGAATACTCAGGCATTACTTCAACGTTTTCTTCTACCCCTGCGACAGATTTTGATACCCCCTGCGATAGATTTCTCCCTTTCATCAACTCAGCTGAGACCTTATCAAAATACTCATAAGCTAAGTCTTTGTTTTTAAAGCAACGACTACGGTCCCTGCCAAAAGAATCATTATCTGCGATAGATTCCCGTTCACTATATCTATCATTCCGGATATATATTACATCAACTTCATAGTGCAAGATTTCATCTGTATAAGTTCCTCCTATGCCATACAATGCCACTACCTCATTCCGTTTCAATAAATTGTAAGGTAAACCATTCATCCTGAATTGTGTTTTCAGTATTTTCATTGTTGTGTGTTATTAAATTGTTATGATTATTCCAGATCAAATTGAGCTATTAATCCGGACTGAATTGACACGATTTATGTTCTATTATTATATACGATTTACAAACAACAAGGTTGCGTAAAACACAATAAAACAGAATATTAAATAGTATATTTCTAAATGCAAATTATTATAGTTATCTATATAATATTTCAAATATGCAACTGTATTGGCTGGAACTCTGGGAAGTGCAAAGTAAAATTGTTTTTAATATAACTTAGGATTAATTTTGATAACGATGTAATAAGGATATGGAATAAATACTATTAGGTTGTTTGCAAGTCCATTCAGAACTAACAACTTAAATGACTATACAATGAAAAGCAATTTAGATGATCAACATGAAATTAATCAAAGCAAAGAGTATACTCGAAGTTATGATATAAAGTATGTATCCGAAATTCGTCATAAAGGATTAGGAACATATCGAATCATTAAGGATCTAGATTCTTATATTCTGAATAAAAAAGTCAATGCTCAATTTAAAAAATGGGATGACCAGTGGGCAAAAATTGTATATAGAAATCTATTACAGGCTCATAAAGATGCTAGTTTAAGTACTGCTAAGGAAAGAACCAAGGAGGCTCAAGAGAAGCAAAAAGAAATCGAAAACATATTACGCTATACCATTGAAATTGATGATAAAGTCGATTGGAATAAGCTTCAAGACAAGAGTAAATACGAAGAGCCAAATCCAATAATGCTACTACGTAATGAACTAAATAAGATTGAACTACCCTCTCCCCCTATTTTTAAATCGCTTCCGAAAGGACCTAATAAGTCAGATTATGCGCCACAGTATTCCATATTAGGTAATATCTTCAAATCATTAAAGCAAAAGAAAATTCAAGAAGCAGAAGAATCATATCAGAGAATGCTTATATCTTGGAATAAAAGAGTTGAAGAAATTAATACCTTTAACAATAAGGCTAACGAAGATTATCAAAATGATTTAAAAATTATAGAAATTCAAAAAGAAGTATTAAATAAGAAATATGAACAACTTGAACTTGATTGGTATAATCAAAAAACTCTTTTCTACAAAAATCAGGATGAACACAACAATAAAATAGATAAGCTCAAAACTTCTTATTTAAATCATGATCCCAATGCCATTATTGAATATTGTGAACTGGTTCTAAATAATTCAACGTATCCAGAGTTTTTTCCGAAAGATTTCGATATTGATTATAATGCTGAAACAAAAGTTTTAATAGTTGAATATGTCCTCCCATCCCCTGACCAACTTCCCACGTTGCTAGAAGTCAAATATATCGCTACTAAAAAAGAACTTAAAGAAATATACCTTTCCGAAACTCAATTAAATAAAATTTACGATGTAGCTATCTATAACATTACGTTAAGAACGCTTAATGAATTATTTGAAGCAGACCAGGCAAATACAATTGATGTAATAGTTTTTAATGGATGGGTAAATACAATCAATAAATCGACAGGAAAAATGGTCAATAGTTGCATTGTTTCAATTCAAGTAAATAAACCAGAATTCAATGAAATTGATCTGGCAAATATTGATCCCAAAGCTTGTTTTAAAAGTTTAAAAGGAATCGGTAGCAGTAAACTTAGCGGGATAATAACAATTCAGCCAATTGCTCAAATAAATAAAAATGATAAAAGATTTGTTACTGCTCAAGATGTTGTAGATAAACTAAATGAAGGTTCAAATTTAGCTGCCATGGATTGGCAAGACTTTGAACATTTAATAAGGGAAATTTTTGAAAAAGAATTTAGTACAAATGGGGGAGAAGTTAAAGTAACTCAAGCAAGTAGAGACGGTGGTGTTGACGCAATTGCTTTTGATCCAGATCCAATTAGAGGAGGTAAAATTGTCATTCAAGCAAAACGATATACTAATACTGTAGGAGTAGCTGCCGTTCGTGATTTATATGGAACCGTGGTAAATGAAGGAGCGACGAAAGGCATTCTTGTAACAACAACAGATTATGGTCCAGATGCTTATGACTTTGCAAAAAACAAACCATTAACACTAATGAACGGGGCAAATCTTCTTTACTTACTTGAAAAACATGGGCATAAGGCAAGAATTGACATTGCAGAGGCAAGGAGATTGCAAATTTAAAATGATTAATAAAGTTCTCGCATATAACAATTAGGGAATTTTGTTTGTCATCGGATTTGAAAATTTGCTTCCCTTATCCCCTTATGCTTTAATCAACAGTATGTCAACAACATAGTATATTATAATTATTCAATCTAAGACCATTCCCGGGCTCTTAGAGCTACAATCTCCATTTTAGTAGTATCTGCCATTAACTGAAAGCCAAGTAAATCGCTTACAAACAGGCAATTATATTCTGTTGCATAATTGAATATTACACTGTATACAGAGTTAGAAACTGCAATTGGAAACTATCCTACCGGGGAAGTTGGATGATTTAAACCAAGATTGATTTTATATAACGCTAATAATCAACCAATCTACTCAAGATACTAACAGTCATCCCTGGGTACATTTCTGACCGGTAATTGCCAGTACCGGCTTCATTGTAAAAAATGTTGATTTTTTTAGATAACAAACAATCACTCAACACTATTAAACGATAAAATAGTTTCAAGGGTGGTATTTCAGTTTGAATAGGTTTGTAAATGCAAAGAGTTTTTCCATTTTTTTCTCCAATACTGCCCCTCTTTTCTTTCCATGATAGCGACAGACATCATTTTAAAGTAGAAGCAACGATTTAAGTGATAGAATGATTGTAATACCGTGAAAACAAGTGTATATAATATCAGGGATTCTGGGGACCGGTTTTCTCAATACTTTAAGTTTTAAACCCATACTGTTGGTTAAAAAGCAGATTATAAACGTATTGTAAAGCCAAAGAGCGGTCAATAACAAATAAAGTGTTGGAATATACGTCCCCAATTCCCCGGAAATAGTCTAACTTGAGGAATCGTACCAGGAGTTGTCCATTTGCATTTATTAATGAGGATTATTGTGAGATGTGGCTATTCTGCTAATGTGACTGACCAGGCAGTGCATTAGAAGAATGTAAGTAGTAGGAATCATAAGTTTGGATGAAAATAATTTAATTATTGCTATTTAACAGGCTTTTGATTTTAATATGCCGTTTTATTAACAATAAAAACGGGTGTAAGTTGGAACATATGAAAAACTCCTTAATTAACTATATCTCAAATGAGTATCATAAGACTTTCAATCCAAGCTATTAAGCAAATTACAAATCAAAGGTATTATTCAAATGAAAGAGGATTTGTAGCTCAATTTTACAGACATTTAAGTCCATTAGTTGAAGGTTCAGGACTTTATCCTCCACAGACTATCCTGGAGACTGAAGTCCAAAAAAGAAGACATGATCACCTTGGTGTAAGGCAAAGACCCGACCTTCTGATACATATTCCAATTGAAATAGGAATTACAGAAAGACCTTATGAAAACAACTTTGTCGTATATGCATTTAAAAGGAATGGAAATGAAAGAATGGCCATAAGCGATTATAACAATCTTGAGCAAATGTTTGGGATTTTACATTATGAGATTGGCTTTTTCATAAATATTGGAAGATTTCCGGAAGTATTTTTACATAATTATAATGGTGAATATAAATCTAGAATTCACGAATTTAGCATTGGATTAGGAGATGGTGAAGTACAGATAAATTATGCATATTTTAGAATTGAAGATTTTGTAACAGAAATAATTTGAATTTTTATGAAAACAACTCCTCCAAGCTATAATGCAGGTGCATTTAATTGCCCACACTGCGGAGCTTATGCAAAACAAGATTGGTTTGTAATTGGTAAAGTAAAATGGTCAGAAAGGGGGCATACACTACATGATTGCCCTAAAGATTTTGAAATAGTTCAATGTGACCACTGCAATAATTACTCTATTTGGATCGACAAAATGATGGTCTATCCTTTTTCTGGAACAGCTCCCCTCCCAAATCAAGATTTACCGGAGGACATCCAAAAAGACTATATTGAAGCTAGAAATATTTGTGACCTGTCCCCTCGAGGTTCTGCTGCTTTACTTCGACTTGTAATACAAAAATTATGTGTTTTCCTTGGAGAGTCGGGGAAAAACATAAACAAAGATATCGGTGAATTAGTTAAAAAGGGATTACCAGTTAGCCTTCAACAAGCTCTAGATTCTGTTCGAGTTATAGGTAATAATGCAGTTCATCCTGGAGTAATTGACCTTACAGATGACATTGATGTCACAAGAAAGCTTTTTGCTTTTGTAAATATTATTGCTGATATGATGATTACTCAACCGAAGGAAATTGAAAAATTTTATAACGAAGTTATTCCAGAAGATCAGAAGGACTCAATTAAAAAGAGAGATTCAAAATAAAACCTACACCCAAACACGTACAATAAAGGTAAGTTGTTCAGCCTACGCTGAAGCTTCGGCTGACCCAGTTGTCACGGTTTTTGCTTTTGCTCCTGCTACCAAGACAAATTGGTAATGAGAGCTAAATCCGGACATGCACATCTGCCCCCAATTAAAATCCTGCACCGTGACAGATTTTTGGCTTCGAGACAGATTGTACAGCGACACTGCGCCAGTGCCCGCCACCAAATTTGTAACCAGGGATAAATTCTCGGTTCCGATCAAACTTGTACCGCGATCGCGCCAGCACTCAATTAGATTTGTACCATGACGGCAAAAAGTGCGCCATACCCTCCTTCGAACTCCGTAGCTTTAGCGAAGGAGTTCCTTGCACCGTGACAGTCTTCTGGCTAAAGTATCGGGATCGTGACCGGATGCTGCGTCGGGTAACACAACCTCCCCATATTGCCGGGCCGTTGGTGGTAATGCATCGGCCGACTGCACATAAAATAAATTTGGATATTGTTGTCTAATTGGATAACTTTGTGCTCATAATTAAAAGTCATTTTTGTGGCAGGGCAATTCTTTCGAGACACATTTGTCTACAAAAAGTATTTTTGGGACTTCTACTATGCTCAAAATAAGGATGTTCAGGACAAAATTGACTTTGTTATAGGACTAGTAAGATCTCTCCGGATAGTCCCCAAAAAGTATCTTAAACACCTTGAGGGGACAGATGGGTTGTACGCAATCAGGATCAAACTCGGAAGAAACATTTTTAGAGTATTCTGTTTCTTCGATGAAGGTAACCTGATTATTCTCCTAGGTGGATTCCAAAAGAAGAGTGGCAAGACTCCTCCAAGAGAAATAGCAAATGCAGAAAAACAAAAAAAGGAGTACTATTATGAAAAATCAAAAAAATAAGAACCTTGTATCCTGGGACGACCACCTTGATCACAAATATGGGAAAATTGGGGCTCCCTCAAGGGACAAGTATGAACAGGAATTTGAAGCCTTCAAACTTGGTGTATTGATTCAGGAAGCAAGAAAAAAAAGAAGTCTGACCCAAGAAGAACTTGCTTTAAAAGTCGGGACAACAAAAAATTATATCTCCAGAATTGAGAATAATGCTAGTGATATCAGACTTTCAACTTTGATGAGGATAATCACTGATGGACTAGGTGGACACCTCAAGCTGACTTTAGATTTAAAATAGCACTAACCACCAACACGGACAATAAAGGTAAGTTGCTTGTCATGGTTTTTGCAATTCACTGCTACTCAGACAAATCCTGCCAACCAACGCACCCGGACACGCGTATCTGCCCGCAAATTTAATCCTGCACCATGACAAATTTCTGGCTCCGAGACTGCTTGTACCCCCGCTTTAGTGGGGCCAGTGCCCATTTACAAACCTTCTGCTACCGAGACAACCTCTCAGCCACTTATCAACTTTGTACCGCGACACTCGTATAGGCCCGCAGGTTTGTACCAGGACTCCAAAAACCGCACCATACCCTCCTTGCACCGTGACAACTTCGTGGCTAAAGTACGGGGACTCAACCCGGATGCGTCGTCGGGTAACATGCCACCCCTGCAGGCAGGCTCCTTCCTTTGGCCACCAAAGGTTTACCGACGGTGGCGCTAAAAACACCCCACTGGGTGTTTTCATAACGCTCGGCCCTCTTTATTGCCGGGCCGTTAGCGTTCAGGTTTCTAGCAAAAGGACAACGATTGAAAACTTTAATCTGGAATCTTGGGATTGCCTACGCTCAAGCAAGAGTTTTGCAGCCCGTCCATGCAACCTTCCCATCGCTGCAAAACACATGCTTTTTTACCTGCCCGGACTCCGTCATCGAGACAACTTTATCATAACATGACAATTCCATCATATTTAGCAGGATTTGGACATTCCGCCATACTTTATGATATTGACCCTGACAAGAAAGATCGCAAATATTTACCGGGACTTGGCCTTCCCACCTTTTTTATAAACTTAACCCTGACAATAAAAAGCCGAAACATTTGCTTCGATTTTAATGGGATTGCTTATCTGGGATTCATTTTGCAAAACTTTTTTAACATTTATAAAAAATAAACATGATTTTTTTCCCCCCCCCTCCATATAAATTAATATTTTATATTTGATAAATAATTGTTAATTAATATCCGTCAATGTTAATAATAATACTTGCAATTGATTCACTTCAGAATTGTTATGCGATTGCAAATGCAATACTCATTTTGCCCCGGTGATAAATTTTCATCAGAGAGCACACCCATTATTAATGGACATAATATTAGCATACAATGACCCTAACCAAATCACAACCCAAAAGAAGACTCTTACCAAAATCGCTTACAGGAATTCAAGGCCTTGATGAAATTACCAGTGGAGGTTTGCCAAAAGAAAGACCAACACTAATTTGCGGTAACGCAGGATGCGGAAAAACCCTGCTCGCAATGGAATTTCTTGTCCGTGGTGCAACAATATATAATGAACCGGGAGTATTTATAGCTTTCGAAGAAACTGAACAGGAACTTTCAGAGAATGTCGCATCTCTTGGTTTTGACCTTGAAAACCTTATTAAAGAAAAAAAATTATTCATCGATCATATTCATCTTGAACTAAGCGAGATTGAAGAGACGGGGGAATATGATCTGGAAGGTCTGTTTATAAGACTTAATCATGCTATTGACTCTATTGGAGCAAAGAGAGTAGTGATCGATACTATCGAATCAATTTTTGCAGGTTTACCCAATCCGAGCATCCTTCGGGCTGAACTCAGAAGATTGTTCCGCTGGCTTAAAGATAAGAAGGTAACAGCCATAATTACCGGGGAACGTGGCGATAGCACTCTTACCAGGCAGGGCCTTGAAGAGTATGTTTCAGATTGTGTCATCATTCTTGACCACAGGGTCACAGAACAGACCTCTACACGCCGAATGCGTATTGTAAAGTATCGTGGTACTCTTCATGGGACAAACGAATATCCTTTTCTTATCGATGAAAACGGAATTTCTGTACTTCCAATTACCTCTCTCGGACTCACACATGGTGTTACTTCCGAAAGGATTTCCTCTGGTATAAAAGAGCTGGACTCGATGTTAGGAGGTAAAGGATATTTCAGAGGAAGCAGTGTACTTGTTTCAGGTACTGCAGGCACAGGTAAATCAAGTCTCGCGGCACATTTTGTTTCAGCTACCTGTAAACGTGAAGAACGTGCCTTATATTTTTCTCTTGAAGAATCCCCCGCACAGATCATTCGCAATATGAATTCAATTGGAATTGATCTTGAACCGCTCCTGAAAAAAGAAAAACTTCTCTTCCATGCTATGCGTCCCACTTTTACAGGGTTGGAGATGCATCTTGCCACAATGCTTAAAATTATTAAAGAGTTCCAACCCTCTGCTGTAATTGTAGATCCTCTTAACAGCTTTATTTCCGCCGATAATTCTGTTGAAATCAAATCGCTTGCAATGAGGTTGATTGATTATTTAAAACTTCAGCATATAACTGCCTTTTTTACTACACTTACATCCGGTGGTGCTTCTCTTGAACATACCGATGTATTCATCTCATCACTCATTGATACCTGGTTATTACTGCGCGACATTGAACTTGGAGGAGAACGTAACAGGGGCCTTTATGTCTTGAAATCAAGGGGAATGGCTCATTCAAATCAGATACGCGAGTTCCTTCTTACAGATAATGGAATCATACTTCAGGATGTTTATGTTGGTATGGAGGGTGTCCTTACCGGATCTGCAAGGGTGGCGCAGGAGGCAAAAGATAGTTCAGATATGTTAATGCACAAACAGCTGGTTGAACAGAAAAAGCTTCTGCTTGAACGTAAACGTAAAAACCTGAAGGCCCAAATTGCATCACTTCAAGCAGAGTTTGAAGCCGATGAGGCCGAGTCGCTAAAACTTATTGGAATTGAAGAAACAAGAATTGCAAATATTGCAAAGGATCGGAAAGTGATGGCAACAAGCCGTAAATCCAAAAAATAACCTGATATGAATGCTAAAAAGCCTGTTTCTAAGATTGCTCCGTCAATTGGGCTAAAAGTCCAACCTGAATCAGATAAATGGATTTTAAGGCTTTATGTTGCAGGGCAGACTAATAAAAGTCTCACTGCATTTGAAAACCTTAAAAGAATCTGTGAGGAACGCTTAAAGAATAAGTATACGATTGAAGTAATAGATCTTCTTGTTAATCCTAAACTTGGTCGGGAACATCAAATCTTTGCACTGCCAACACTTGTGCGAAAATTACCAGTACCTGTAAGGAGAATTATAGGAGATCTTTCAAATACAGAACGTGTACTGATTGGTCTGGATTTAAAGCCCCATAAATAATCTAACTCATAAATCCGAATATGAAGAAGACAATAAAGGCAAAAAACCTTAAGGAATTTGATATTTCTGTTAAGAAAATTAAGGATGAAAAGTATGTTCTCAAATTATATGTCACCGGATTGACGCCTCAATCTATTGACGCACTCGATAACATTAAAGAAATTTGTGAGGAACACCTTAAAGGCAGGTATAGCCTTGAAGTAATCGATTTATACAAAAATCCGTCCCTTGCAAAAGGTGAACAGATTATTGCTGCACCTACACTTATTAAAAAACTGCCTCTGCCACTACGAAGAATAATTGGCGATATGTCAAATTCCGAACGAGTCCTTGTAGGGCTTGATTTAAAAGAAATAAAAAAATAGTTTTTCATGGCTAAGAAACAGGTAGATATTGTTGATGAACTGCTTCAGAAAAATGCAGAATTACAATCTCGTTTGAGTGAATCTGAAGAGGCTCTTAACGCGATTCGAAATGGAGAAGTAGATGCAATTATTGTTTCAGGTGCAGGAGGCGAGAAAGTTTTTTCACTTACATCCGCAGAAACGCCTTACCGTGTACTTTTGGAAAATATGAATGAGGGTGCTGTTACTTTAAATTCAGGTGGGAATGTACTTTATTGCAATCATCGCTTTGCAGAGATGATGTCCGTACCAATTTCACAAATTGTTGGTTCAGATTGTATTAGGTTTATTTCTGATGAGGAGAAAGAGAAATTCATGGATCTTATAGAAAAAGGTCGCCAGGACAAGGTCATCGGTCTGTTTTCATTTAAAATAGAAAATAACAGTTCACTCATTCACTTGCAACTTTCTTTCCAGCCGATTCCTGATGAAATTTCAGGAGAAATTTCAATCATCTTTTCCGATGTGACAAGTATGAAAAAATATCAGGAGCAACTTGAAGATATGGTAAGAGAGCGTACAAGGGAAATTGAGATTGCCAATGAAAAGTTACAGAATGATATTATAGAAATAGAGAATGCAAGAAATTCACTATCTGAAAGTGAACGAAAATATCATACAACGCTTGATAGTATTGGCGATGCAGTAATTTCTACTGACCTGAATGGAAGTATTACCTACATGAATCCTTTATCAGAAAAGCTTACCGGATGGACTTTTCATGATGCAACGAACAGGCCTGTTAAGGAAGTCTTTAACGTAATTGACGAAGATACCGGTGATGAGATCGAAAACCCGGTTACTGCGGCTCTTGAACATGGAATAATATTTGTCGGTCTGTCGAATCATACTTTACTTATAAGAAAAGATGGCAGTAAAGTCTGTATTGCCGATAGTGCTGCTGTTATCAAAGACAACCATGGGATTACCCGGGGCGTGGTGCTGGTTTTCCGCGATATGACCCAAATCAGATTAAAAGACCAGAAGTTAAGGGAGAGCGAGGAAATGTTCAGATCCCTTGCTGAAAATATACCATCCGTGCTTATGCGTTTTGACAGTGAACTTCGGGTTATCTATCTCAGTCCGACCGCCGAATGGTTCACAGGAATACCGTCAGCACAGTTTATCGGCAAGACTAACAGAGAAGTGGGCATGCCTGAGGATCTTTGCAAACTGTGGGAAGATGCCACTCAGGCCGTCTTCAATACCGGAAAGGCGAAAAACGTGGAGTTTGATCTGCTGACTCCGGAAGGCAAGAACTACTTCTTTCTTCAGCTTGCACCCGAATTCGGCCCGGATGGCGCCGTAAGCTATGTTTTGGGGATCTCCACCGACATTACCGAAAGGAAGAAATCGGAAGAAAGACTCAATATTGCCCTTGAAAATGGCAATATCGGTTTATGGGAATGGGATATTAAAACCAATGTCGTAAAATTGGATGAAAGAACAGAAAAAATGTTTGGGCTTCGACCCGGCTCATTTAGAAAGACATATAATGCATTTGAAAAATTAGTACATGAAGAAGACATATCTCATGTTCAGAAAGCTATTAAAAATTCTCTGGAAAGGGACTTACCTTATGTAACTCTATTCCGGACAAAACCGGAAAGTGGTAATACAAATTATATAAGTTCCAGGGCGTTAATTATAAAAGACGAGAATGGAAAGCCTGTGAGTTTCACTGGAGTTTGCTTTGATGTTACCAACCTCAAAGAAGGGACTGAACTTCTGGTAAAAAAACTCAACGAGGAATTATTGCGTTCAAATAAAGACCTGGAAAGCTTTGCATATGTCGCTTCCCACGACCTCCAGGAACCTCTTCGCATGGTGACTAGTTTTACACAATTGTTGGCACTACAATATAAAGATAAGCTCGATGAGAGAGCACATGAGTACATAAGCTTTGCCGTGGATGGTTCACAACGCATGTACGAACTTTTAAACGGACTTTTAGCTTATTCGAGGATCCAATCTAAAGGTAAAGCATTTACCCGAGTGAATCTAAATAATGTTCTTGAAAATGTCACAAAAAACCTTTCACTTCAAATAAAAGAAAGTAGTACTTCAATAGAAATTGATAAATTACCAGAAGTATTTGCTGATGAGAACCAGATGATCCAGCTCTTTCAAAATCTTATTTCCAACAGTATTAAATTCAGTCTTGAATCTCCCCGAATCTATATTTCATCAATGTTTGAAAATGGCAATTATGTTTTTTCAGTAAAAGATAAGGGGATTGGAATTGAATCCCAGTATTTTGACAGAATTTTCAAGATCTTTCAAAGACTGCATCCAAGAGATCAATTTGAAGGAACCGGGATCGGACTCGCAATCTGCAGACGAATTATAGACAGGCATGGCGGAAATATTTGGGTCGAATCTGTACCTGAAAAAGGATCTACATTCTTCTTTACAATTTCAAAAGCAGGCAATAACTTAGCAATTTAGATTACCCCATTTGAATAGTTTTTAAACTGAATTTTCAATAGATTATTTTATTCAAACCTTGGTAAATTTCGTAACTGGTAAAATGCAAATTTGCCACTTAAAAATATACTTTGCCAACTTACATAATCAACTATATTTTGAGGAAGAGATATCCGTCGCCTCGCTGTCAGGCATATACCGCAAAGAAAAGCAATTAATAAAGTAACATTTACGATTTTGCTGTAAGAGCCTTCCAGCCCGTCCCGCTGGACCTAAAACCAGTATAATTTATGGAAAACCTCCATTTCTGAATCCGGATTATCGCGCCAATACATTTAAATTTGGGTAAATTTATTCTGATTGAAAGAGTTGATTTGACTTTTTAAGAAGTAAATGATTGAATGAATCATTACGAACTATAAATGATTCACAGGATTAATGCTCTATCAGCTGACCTAGAACTATTATGCATTTGTCTTTCGCTAGACTGAAACCCAAGAATCCCAAAATGAAATAAACTTTTTTATTTAACTTGACAGAAAACCCAAAACGCTAACACGGACGGTTGGGGTAATAAACTTGTCACAATTTTTGCCCGCCAACTTGACAGTTTTATCGTTACACAAAACTTTGCACTCATCAGCCAAATCCGTGACTTCGGTTCTGGACAAATCCTGCAACCGGGACAACTTTATCTTTCGCCGGGATTTGCAAAAATTGCGGCATGCTTCGCTTCTTACGGCCTTTAGTAAATTTGTGGCTTTAACAAATCCTGATATTTCTGCTGTCGGCCTCCGGTCGCTCAGCAACATTTACTACCTCAACCGCCGGGCCGTTAGGCTTAATAAATGTCACCTCTGCACGAAATAAACATTTCAAAATAAGTTTCGTTATAATGAAACTATTTTGTATATTTGCACTATGATTTCTGATCGATTTGAAATAGAGTTGCTAGAGGAAGCAAGAGAGTTTCTTCAAAACATTGACGCAAAAGCCAGATTTAAACTCCTTTTCAATATTGACAAATCAAAAAAGTTTAATGATCCAAAAGTTTTTAAAAAGCTTGACAACGAAATCTGGGAATTCAGGCTTGAATATAAAAAGCTGCAGCACAGACTGCTAGCTTTCTGGGATAAAAGAAACAATAAAAATACACTTGTGGTTTGTACACATGGATTTATAAAAAAGACCAATAAGGTTCCAAAAAGTGAGATTGAAAAGGCAAGACAACTTATGAAACTTTATTTTGAAACCTATTAAATCGTTAGTTATGAAAAAAGAAATGAAAAAATATTCCCTTGACCAGATTAAAGATGAATTCATTGGCAAAGAAGGGACTCCTGACAGAGATCAATATGAATATGACCTTAAAATGGAAATTCTAGGTGAGCTAATAAAACAAATCCGAAAAGAAAGAAACCTGACTCAGGAACAATTAGGAGAATTAATCGGTGTTCAAAAAGCTCAAATATCAAGACTAGAAAACCATACTGGTAATGTGACTCTTTCTACAATTTTAAAAGTATTCTCGTCGCTGAAAGCGAAAATAAAGATACAAGTTGAACTTGAAGGGAATAGTGTTCTAATTGCTTGATCATATAAATACCTGGATATTAATAAAATACTAAGCCTAACACGGACAATAAAGGTAAGTTTCTCAGCCTGCGCTGAAGCTTCGGCTGACACAGTTGTCACGCTTTTTGCGAGGGCATTCTGCCTTCGAATGGGGACCGGTAATTCTTCGGTAAGCGGACCGCTCTACTGCTCGCAATTAAGATTCAGTAAGGGGACAGATTCCGGCTTCGACTAACCTTGTACCGCGACACTCGTATAAGCCAAAAAGTTTGTACCATGACTTGCAAAAAGCGCGCCATACCCTCCTTCGAACTCCGTAGCTTTAGCGAAGGA
>Ga0105107_10001651_pt1 | contig 14542 bp, 9 predicted proteins | sample PPLLaktember2015_6_FD_79335 | JGI IMG/M metagenome (GOLD analysis project Ga0105107, IMG submission 79335) | Freshwater sediment microbial communities from Prairie Pothole Lake near Jamestown, North Dakota, USA - PPLs Lake P8 Core (1) Depth... | ecosystem: Environmental > Aquatic > Freshwater >...
ACTCCGCCAGCTCGGGCGCGATCTGCGGCGTCAGGCCGGGCAGCGACTGGGCGATAATGGCGGCCGTTTCCCGCGCCCGCGTCAAGGGGCTCGTCCAGAGGGTATCGAAGGGGACGCCCAGAGCGGCAAGCCGCGCGCCCGTTAGCTGCGCTTGCGTGCGTCCGTCCTCGGTCAAGCCCCGGCCGACGGCCTCGTCGCGCGGATCGGCCTCGTCATAGAGACCGTGGCGGATCAGGTAAAGCGTGCGCGCACCGGGCGACGTCGCGGACGTCGGAGCCGCTGCCGGCGCCGACTTCGCGTCACGGGTGGCGTTTGCGCCGCAGACAACGTTCGCGGCCCCGTGCACCACCGCCAGTGTGAGCATAGCCAGCGCAAGGGTCAGGCGCCGCACTCGAATGCATGGGGGCATTGTGGTCTCCTTACCGACGCGATCCCGGCAAGCGGCGGGTTCCGTGCCGTATGTTACAGCGTCAGGGATCGATTCAAAACCAGCCAATACAGGTTGGTTCAATACCGGCTGGTCGATTCCGCCAACGAGCCCACTTGGTCGATTCCGCCTACGAGCCCACTTTATCACGCGTTTTCTCCTCCGAGCAAGCCCTGTTTCCTAGTCGACAGCTCTTCCCCATTATCTGGATTCGCCGTTTGACGGCGTTTGAGTTGTGGGTATCACCACCATCCACGTCGACGGCAAAAATGCCGGGGAGAGGGACGCCGCGCCGCGGCTATCCCTCTCCCCACCGACCTGCACTCTCCCCACCGGCCCACCGTCTCGCTGTCGGCCTTCTACCGTCCCGCGAGCGATCTGAGCTCCGCTTCCGAGAGAGTCTCCGCCCCTTCCTCGCCGACCCGCACGGCCCTGCCCTTCGTTATGAAGATCACCTCGTCGCCGAGGGCGAAATATCTCCCGATCTCGGGTGCCCGGCGCAGGAGCTCGAAGTACGCCTCCGAGAACCTTTTGATGGCAACCGGCTCATCCGCGCCGTCGTATTCCGAATCGACCCAAAGACCCTTCTTGTCGAAAAACGTCCTCGCGCCGATCTGAACGACATTTGTGACCTCACGCTTCTTTCCCTCGCTGTCCGTGAAGCTCCGGGGCGCCACACTCGCGTTCGCAATCACGCGGGAGGACTTCGCGCGGTTCACAGCGCCGGCGCCGGAGAGCATGGTCATCGCATCCTGCATCTTTTCCTCCGCCATCGGCACAAGATCGCGTTGCGCCACAGTGTGATCCACGTCGACGAGAAAGGAAGTGTATTCCGTGATGATCCCGTATTTCTTCGAGAGGTGGACAATCTCGCTGACGAGCTCCCGATCCTCCCCGTGGAGCCTCAGCTGATCGACGAGGAACCCGATCCGCCTTGTCGCCCAGAGCCTCGGAATGAAGGCGTTGTCCTCATCGGGCGTTGAGCGCACCGCGTAGCTGAACGTGCGGCGCGCATCGCGGCTTGCTCCCGTAAGAATCGCCTTGCCGCGCCCCTGCCCGCGATACTTCCCGAGCACGATGAGCTGCGTGCCCTTGAAGATATCGGGAATCTCGCGCGGGTAAATGTCATACGCATCCATTCCCTGGAAGGCGAGCTCGACACCGGTGAGAATGGGAGAGGAAACCTTCGCGTAGAAATCGGACACCTTCACCTCGATATCCTCGGCGGGCGATACGTAATCGGAGGCAGCATGGCTCTCTTGCGCGAGCAGGTCGAGGAGCCGGGTATTCACGTCGTATCCGACGCCGAATACAAAGACCCTCGCATTTGACCCGTTCGCGCGCTTCGCATTCGAGAGAATCCGCCCGATATCGGTCTCGCCGACGGTCGGCAGGCCGTCCGTCAGGAAGATCACAAAGGAGGCCTTCCGCGATTCCTTCATCTGGCCGAACCCCTCGAGGAGCGCGTCATTGATATTGGTGCCGCCGTCGGCGTCGCTTCGCTCGACGAAGGCGAGGGCGTCGGAGACAGCGCGGCGGCTCGCAGGCATCAGGCCCTGCGCGAAACTCCGCACGTCGTCGTCGAAATCGATCACGTTGAAGCGATCATCGCCATTGAGGCTGTTCAGGCAGAAACGGAGCGCGCCGCGGGCCTGCTCCATCTTCTCACCTCTCATACTCCCCGACGTGTCGAGTATGAAAACGATATTCTTCCGGGACACGCTTCCCGCGGGAGTCTCAATCCGGGGGGACACCATGGCGAGGAAGTATCCCTGCCCCGAATCATCCTTGAAGGAGAGAAGGTCGAAACCGATGTCGTCGTCCGAGACCGTGTAGTAGAGGAGGAAATCGCTGCTCGGCCGGGCGTTCTCCTCAATGTAGGTCACACGGGCATGGTAGTCGCTCTCCCGCTCGATCCGCACGGAATGCGATGGGGAGTAGATGCTCTTGATCGGCCTCTTCGAATCGATCCGCACGTTCACCCGTACTTCTTCCGTTGGATCCGGCGAGAATCTCTCGGTCCCGAGGGCGTATCGATAGCCGCAGACGCCGTCCGCGAGCTTCATGACCTCCGAGTAGCGAAGCTTGATCTTCGTCTCCCCGTGGGCGGGGATCGGGTAGACCGAAGCCCTGAACATGCCGTCCTTGAAATACTCGAGGAGCGCGGGATCCCTCCGCCGGCGGACGATATCCTCGTAAATCCGGCGAGCCTCGTCTCTCCCCAGAATCTCGCCCCGAAGCTCCCGGCCGTCGACATACATGGAGAAATCCGAGATGGCCGCCCCCTGCGGCAGCGGGAAAATGTACGTGCCCTCGATGTCGCGGTGAAAGTTGTTCACGAAGACCTGGTCAACGGTCGTGCGCGCCACCTGCCCGTCGATTTCGACCTCCACGCGATGGTACCGGATCGCCGGATTCGGCGGATACGGTTCGCGGGGACGCAGTGGTATCGGCAGGATAAATCCCTGGGCGAGCGCGGCGCCGCCCGGCATGAGCGCGAGGAGAAGCGCGAGAATCCATTTCCGTATCATGACCAGCCTCCTGTTTCGGGACGGACCTTTCGTCCGCGGGGCACCGTTACATCGCCCCGTGTCGTCCGTGATACCGGTCATGAGGCTGGTTTATTCCGTGAAATGTTTACTTGCCGCGGAACGATTCGATCCGCGCTTTCGAATCGAGAAGAAGCTTTTTGAGCTCCGGGTCGTCGACGCGGTCCGCATACTCCTGGACGAGCCACGAGCCTTGGGAGATGACCGCCTCGTCGCGCGTGAGACGGGCGAGGAGGTAGTAGGCGTTCGCCACCTGAACGTATCCCTCGCCATTCTCCGGATCGAGCGGATTGCGTTTGATGTGGAGAACCCACTGATGAATCACATTGAGCAATACGGCCTCGGTCATCGACGTGTCCGCTGCGGATACCCGGGGGACCGTCCCCCCATAGAGCACGTAGCTCTCCTCCCTTATGGCCGATACCGATCCGCTCTTGATGAGCGGCATTGCGGCGTCTGCGCCCTTCTTCTCGGAGAAGGCATTTGCCATATTGGAGACGTGCTGCGCCTCTGTCATCCGCTTCATCGAATCGACGATCGCCGCGACTTCCTTTGATCTTTCCGCGATGACCGCCGCCCGGTCCCTCGATGTCTCGGCAACGACGATTCCCGCGGACTCGGCGGCAGCAGGCGTTTGTTCCTTTCCTGCGAGAGCTTCCTCGGGAGCTTTCGCGGAAGCGAGAGCATCGGTTTGAGCGCCCTCACCTGCCGGAGCCGTCGAAGGCTCGAGGGGAGAGGTTGCCGCGCGCTCCGCAACGACGGCGCTCGGGGGTTCAGCCTTGCTTTGCGCGGCGGGCTTTGATTTCGATTGTTCTGCCGCCTCGGTCTTCGGCTCGACAGTTGGTGCAGCTTCCCGCTCGGCTGTCGGCGCGACTTGCGACACCGTCCCGACCTCGTCTCGAGCCGGCATGGGCGGCATAACGCCGCCGCGATTGTGCAGGTAGAGCGCCCCCGCAATGACGGCGATGGCGAGAGAGGCGACGCCGGCCGCGAGCCGCAGCCGCGGCCGGGGAGCGCCGAAGAAACCTGCAATGGCGCGAGCCGGGCTCCACGCGGGCTTTCTCCCCGTGCCGGTCTCGATTTTCTCGATCACGCGCCCGGAGAAGGTGGTCCAGTACTCCGGCGGCGGCTCATCGAGACCGATCGACCGGGTTCCCGCCTCAATCGCCCGGAAACGCTCGAGCTTCTCCGTGCATCGAGCGCACGCGGCGAGGTGCTTTTCGAGACGGCGTTTCCCCTCACTGTCCAGCCTGCCGTCGAGAGAGAGGTGGATGAGCTCCTCGATCGATTTGCAGTCATCGCGTTTCGGTATCATAGCTGCTCAACATCTCCTGCAGTTTCTCCCGCGCCCTGAAGAGGCGCGACATCACCGTACCCGTCGATATGCCGAGACTCTCGGCAATCTCCTCGTAACTCATCTCCTCATATGCCCGCAGAACGAACACCGCCTTGTACGCCGGGGAAAGGGAATCGACCGCACTCTCGATCCGCCGAGCCGTCTCGGCTCCGGCGACATCATCGAGGGGATTCGCTTTCGCGGAGGCTCTCTCCAGTGGGCTTGATCCCTCCCCGAAGGCGCTTTCGGGAACGATGTGCTTCTCTTTCTCGAGATAGTTGAGACTGCGGTTCATGCATATCCGATAGAGCCACGTGTAGAAATTGCTCCCCGGTTTAAAGGTGCCGATCGCGCGGTACGCGTTCATGAATGTATCCTGGGCGACGTCGTCCGCGGCGGCGTGGTTCTTGAGCATGCGGAGCGCCAAGTAATACACCTTCCTCTGATAGCGGCGCACGAGCGCATCGAACGCGCGCAGGTCGCCCTTTTGAGCCTTTCGAATCAGCTCGTCGTCGCCCCAGTCCATCGAAAATTCCCGTTCCTCGGCTCGATTCATGGGCGTCTCGCGGATGATATACAAGTATACACCGCGAATTATTCCCCAAAAAAGAAACGGCACGGCGCGAGATCGTCGCCGATTGCCAACCTGCGCTTCTGATAAGTCGAAAGTATAGATACTGCTCCCGGCCGAAAACAATATCGAATCGCGATCTCCTTGACACCAACAAAAAATGGAGAATATGCTCCCGATCGGGGAGGTTGATGTTGTCTGAGAAGAAAATGCGGATCGCCTACCTTTCCATCGGTGGACATATACACACCGAGCGGTGGCTGTCCTACTTCGTCGCCGCGGGCCACGACGTGCACCTGATCACGGTCAATCCCGCACCGATCGAAGGCGTCACCGTGCACGACCTGCGTACCGGGATCCCGTGGAAGCCGCTTCACTACGGCGCCGGCATCCTCCGCCTGCGGCGCATACTCCGCGGCATCAAGCCGGATCTCCTCCATGTGCACTTCCTGCAAGGCTACGGCTACTGGTCGATCTTTTCGGGCGTGCATCCGCGCGTCGTCACCGTGTGGGGGGATGATGTCTACAAGGCCCCTCACCTTTCGCGTCTTCGCCACTGGCTGTCACGGCGGGCGCTGGCCGACGCGGACGCGATCACCGGCGACTCCAACGACATCCTGCGTCACGTGGAAGCGCTCGGGGGGGGACGGGCAAAGCTCCATTTGATCCTGTGGGGCGTGGACTTCAAACGTTTTCATCCCGTTGACGGCGCCGCATTCCGCCGCCGCTGGTCGATTCCTCCGGACGCGCCCGTGGTGCTGAGCACGCGCAGCTTCAGCCGTGATTATTACAATATCGATGTTATCGTGGATGCGGTGCCGCACCTGCGCGAGCGGTACCCGAACGTCTGTGTCGTCTTCGCAGCCTACGACGGCGAGGGCGAGGAGCTCAGGAGACGCGCCGCGGCCTTGGGCGTCGACGACGCGGTGCGCTTCGTGGGCCGCATCGACCACGCGCAGCTGCCGGAGGCGATCGGCGCAGCCGACGTGTTCATCACCGTGCCCTCGCTCGACGCCACGGCGGTTTCTCTGCTCGAAGCGATGGCGTGCGGCAGGGCAATCGTCGCCTCGGACCTGCCTTCCAATCGCGAGTGGATCGCGCACGGCGAGTCAGGCTTCATAGTGCCGCCGCGCGACGTCCGCGCGCTTGCGGCGCGCACGCTCGACTTGCTCGGGGACAAGGCCCTGCGGCTCCGTTTCGGGGCGCGCTGCATGGAAACCGCACGGGAAAAGGCAGGATACGCCGAGAATATGGCGCGGGTGGAATCGCTGTATCAGGAGCTCGTGCGAGCTCACCGGCGCGGGGACTAGGCGCGCCGGCGCAGCAGCCCGATGGCGAGCGTGGTCGCCAGTTCCGCGAACGGAGGCACGCGCGTCAGCGGCGAGAGCAGCCATGTTTTGAGCGGCTTGCGCTTGAAAAAGACCACCTCTACCTCGCGCACCTGGGTCACCATACGCCGGAAGCGGGAGACCGTTATACGGTTAACGTCGTGCCGATAGTACTGGCGCGCGGCGGCGGCGCGGCGGCGCGCTTCCGCCGCAGGATCGGATGTCCCGCGCAGGCGCTCCTCCTTCTCGTACGCTTTCTCCACAGCGGTAAAGAGAACGTCTTCGGGGACCAGCAGGTGACACCACGGCGTGCGGATGACATCGTACATGTGCGAGCCCAGCGGAGATCGAAAGGGTGTAAAGTAGAAGATGATGTACCCGCCCGGCCGCAGCACACGGGCCATCTCGCGCAGGGCCTCCAGCGGATTGGCGAAGTGCTCGAAGGTGTCGGTCGCCGTGACCAAGTCGAACGTGCCCTCAGCAAAGGGCAGCCGTTCGGCATCAGAGGCGAGGAAGCGCACACGCGAGTCAAGCCGCCGAGCGCGCGCAAACGCCCGCGCTTGGGCCACGTTCTCCTCCGAGACGTCCAGCGCGACCAGCGTCGCCGGATCGAGCGTGGCGTAGAAGGCTGGTTTTCCTCCCGTGCCGCAGCCGACGTCGAGGACGCGCCTGCCTCGCACGTCGACGACTGCGGCGAAGTGCCGCTCGAACATCTCCTTGCCGCTCTCGAACTCCCAGCGCGAGTAAGCGTCGGCGCCCTCCCCGCCGTAATCTATCGGAGGCGGGAACACGCGGTTGAGAAAGAGCAGCAGGTGCGCCCTGATCACGATCCCCTCCCTCCCCCCTGCGCGGCGATCAAGGCTACTAACTCGACCTCACGTTGGATGCGGCGCGCCACGGTTTCGAACCGCGATGAGACGAACTCGCGCGCCGCGTCCCCGAGCCGGCGCCGCAACTCGGCATCGACGGCGATTCGGCCCATGGCGGAGGCGACCTCGCCCGGCCCCGCCGATTCGATGACCAGCCCCGTTTCGTCGTGCACGACGACGGAACGCGTCGTGCCCGCGTCGAGAACAAGGGGCGGCACACCGCACGCCATCGCCTCAACGACCGCGTTGGTCATATTGGTGCGGCCCGAAAGTGAAATTACGAAATCGCCTCCGCCGAACACTTCAGGGAGACGTTCGCGAACCACGGCCCCGTGAAAGTGAATGCGATCTCCGGACTCGCCGCCGGCCGCACGCTGCAGCTCGTCGTGCTGCGGCCCGTCGCCGACAAAAACGAGCTCCAGCGCAGGCACGGCGGCAGCGGCGAGACGGAAGCCCGCGAGAACCCGGTGGAGATCCTTCTCCGGCGACAGCCTTCCCACGCTCAGCGCGACGACCGAATCCGGCCGGCAGCCGAGCCGCTTTTTGAGCTCGGCGGCGGGGGGCACGCTCCCCATATCGGGAATGTCGAACCCATCGCGCCAGAAGTGCAGAAGCTTTGCGGGAACGCCGAAGTGCCGCGCCACCATGTCGCCGCGCGAGCCGTCGTCGTGCACGATGAGGCCCGCGCATGGCGTGCGGAAGGCGATCACCTCGGCGAAGTTCGCATGAAAGCGCAGCCAGTCCCGCACGCGCCCGCGCTCGTCCATGCGAAGCGAAAGAGCCTGGCCGAACAGGCGGGTCACATTGGGTACGCCGCAGACGCCGGCCACGCGCCGGGCCACGGGAGCCGAGTGCGGTCCCAACGCCACGACGACATCCGGCCGTGCGCGCCGTGCCACTCGCAGCGCGGCGGCCGTCATGCGCCGCCGAAAGCGCGCGTATCGGGCAAGCCGGAACACGAAACCGGCCGCGCCGGGCGGGCCGAGGTCGAGCGGATCGCGCTCGAACTGGACCCGCGTGAGGCTCATGCCGCAGTATCTATCCTCGCTTGGGGAAGACGTCGCACACGGCATGACAACCTCCACGGAATGACCGTGGTCGACATAGCCGTGGGCCGCGTGAAAGAATGAGGCAACCCCCGAGCCCTCGCCCATGGCCCAGAAGCCGTCCCACCCGTGAACGATCAGTACGTTCACCTATCCTCCAGCTCGATGGCAAGGTGGGTGCGAACCAACGACGCTATCTCCGCCACACGCAGCGACCATGCGTTCTGCCGGGCGGCGGCGATACGCCGCGCGCGCTCCGCGGGCTCGCTGGAAAGCGCCTCGGAGATCGCGGCGGCAAACGCCTCCGGACCGGAAGCCACGCGCACCAGGTCGCCGAAGTCCGCCACCCGCGGCAGCGGCGTCGAGACCACCGGCTTGCCCGCGGCCAGATACTCGTGGAGCTTGAGCGGGTCCACGCTTCGCGTGAGCTCCGAATCCACGAACGGAATGATGCACACGTCGAAGGCACGGAGGTAGGCGGGAACACTCTCGTAAGGCCGGTAGCCCAGCCAGTGGATGTTGTCTGCGCGCGGGCGCAGCTGCTGCGCCCTGTAATTTCCGACAAACACGAAGCTCCACTCGGGCCGTATTCGCGCGACGCGCTCGATCAAGCCGAGGTCGACCCACTCCGCGATGTTGCCCACGAACCCGATGCGCGGCCGCCTGAGCGCGGCGATGTCCGGCGGTTCGCCGCCGTGCTCCCCTGGGATTTCGGCGAACGACTCGACGTCCACGCCATTGGGAACGAGAAAGGCGCGCGCATTGAACCGGGACGCTTTATCCCGGAGCAAGGCGACGGTGACGAGCACGAGATCCGCGCGGCCCATCAGCCGTTCCTCCGCAGCGGCGATGTTGCTGAAGGCGCGCTCGAACATGGGCCAGTCGTCCACGCAGTCGTAAACCACGGCGCGCGGCCGCAGATCGTCGAGCAGAGAAACGAGCGAGGGATGCGGGTAGGCGATCCACACGAGCGGCGGCTCGAAGTGCAGCGCGCGCATATGGTGGCGCAGAAACGCCTTCAGCAGCGACCGGTTCACGGCGCGCAAGAGCCCGTGGCGCTGGCCGGGTACGGCCACGGGCGTTACGCACCACAGCCCGCGCACGCCGGTTGGGCACCGCGGAACCGGCCACAGCGACAGTCCGACTTTGCACAGCGAGCGCCTCCAGTCGGCCACCCCAATGCCGCGCACGCCCAGGCCGTCTGCATACAGCACCCGGTTGGTTTCCGCGAAGCGCCGGGCGATGTGCTGAAACCGCCCCCGCGGACCATCCCAGTCCGCCGGCGACAGGTAGAGAATGTCCATCGTGGAACTCCCCGACGGATAGAGAAAACGAACGCTATGCTGCCCTCATACCCTCTATTCTACAGCCTCCGCTCCTGCCAATCCACCCCTAATCTTCTGTTCCCCGCCGCCGATGCGGCGGGCGCAGACTGCCCGGGGCTCATGAGATGAGCAATGGATTTTTTGCAATGTCTGATGGAATATATTACAATTCATATTCATTTCGCGGTCGAGGAGGTTGGGCCATTTTGAATTTGCCCGGCCGGTCGAGAGTTTTGCAGAACCCCGTCGCCGGCCTGCAAACAAGAAGAGCTTGGAGGATCGGCGCGCTGGCAGTGCTGGGCGCAGCGCTGGTCCTGCTTGTATCAGTCTTGTCATTACGCAATATCATTTTAGAAAGCATTCTCGATAAGAAGACTCAGATCTATCAGAGCAGGCACGAAGGGGCTGTGGTAAGCATTGGCGAGGCTAAATTCAGCGGGCTCAACCGCTTAGCTTTTGAAAACATCCGCCTGTGGTCCGAAACCGGACCCCTCACCATCGACCTGCGCTCATGTTACGTCACGGTCTCCATCTGGAAAATGTTCATCGGGCAGGTGCGGCCCAAACACTTTGAGATGAACGATCTCAGGATCGATCTTCGTCAAGACAGCTTGCCGGATTACAGCTTCAACAAGTTTGCGGGTGCAACAAAAGCAAATCAAAACAGAAACCGGGCGCGCGCTTATTCCGCCCGGGTCAATTATTTGCTTGATCTGCTTTTCACACGCATTCCCGACCGTCTGGAAATAGGCCGTCTCACGATTAATTCCGATATCGAAGGGATCCGGCAGACCTTCCATATTCCCCGGCTGGCTATCAGCGGTTCCAACTTTGAAACAACCATCGAGATCGACGATCAGGGGGAAAGATGGGCATGCAATTTCGCGGGAAACATCGACCGAAGGAAGAAACTGGTGGCATTCAGACTGTCGCCAGTGCGCCCGGGGGAAGAAATCGATTTGCCGTTCATCGACCGGCAATGGGGCGTACGGGTCAGCTTTGATTCCCTCGCCATCCGCCTGAAAAGCAATGGCATTCGCAGCGGCGCGCTGCATCTCGACGGTCTGCTCGCGGTCAGCGGCCTGATGCTCAACCATCCGCGCATTGCCGCGGAAGACGTTTTCCTGCAAAACGCCGCCATCGATTATGCCTTGCATATCGGTGCCGATTTTCTTGAGATGGACAGGCCGACGCGAGTCTCGTTCAATAAGCTCTCATTCCATCCGTACCTCAAATTCAATGTCAGGCCGGCACGGCAATTGACCCTGGAGATCGACAAAACCGAATTCAAAGCGGACGATTTCTTCAGTTCGCTGCCGGCCGGGCTGTTCACCGAGCTCGCCGGCATCCGAACCAGCGGGGAACTCGCGTACCGGTTAAACTTCTCCATCGATTTCACGCGCCCCGAATCGCTCCGCCTCGAATCGGATCTTGAAAAGCGCGATTTCAAGATCGAGCGCTTCGGGCGAGTCGATTTCGGAGCCGTCAATGCGCCTTTTCTGCATACGGTCTTCGAAAAAGACCAGCCCCCGAGATCGTTCGTGGTCGGGCCCGAAAATCCGGATTTCCGCACCCTCGACCAGATCCCTCCTTTCCTCAAGAATGCGGTCCTGATTTCCGAAGACGGCGCGTTCTTCGGGCATAACGGTTTTTTGCTCGAGCATTTCAAGAAGTCCATTGTCGCCAATCTGAAGGAAAAACGTTTTGCGCGGGGAGCCAGCACTATATCCATGCAGCTCGTCAAGAACCTGTACCTTAAAAGGCAAAAGACCATCGCCCGCAAGCTGGAAGAGATGATCATCACCTGGCTTATCGAAGAGAACAGGCTGGTCGCCAAGGAACGCATGTTTGAAATCTACCTGAACATCATCGAGTGGGGCCCGGGGGTAAACGGCGCGCAGGGAGCGGCGCGTTTCTATTTCGACAAGGACGTCGCGGACCTGACCTTGGCCGAAGCGATCTTCATGGCCAGCATCATCCCGCGGCCCAACCATTTCATGTACTCATTCGACCAGGACCAACGCCTTCGCGAATGGCTGAGAGCCTATTACAGCAACGTGTCTCATAAGATGCTGCAAAGGGAAATGATCAGTCAGCAGGATTTCGATACGTTGATCCCCGATATTCAGCTGAAAGGCCCCGCCCGCTTCCTGCTCAAAGGCGATGAAAGCACGCTTGATGAACCGCTTGGAATGCCCGAGGAGCTGGAAGAACAACCATGAGGGAGGTCGAGCCGCCTCGCGCTCGGCGGCTCGATGGAACAGCCCGGCTCTGAATGATCGGAGCCGGGCTTTATCGTGTCTCGACCGGCACGTGTTTCCGGCGATCGAGCAGCCGCACGAATCCGGCCGCCGCCAAGGCGAGAATGAGAGGTTCGATCGGAATCCGATAGCGGATGATGGATGTGAATACGGTGTGGACCGCTGATTGACTCGCGATCATGATGACGAAGAGCGTCGTTTCGCCCCGTCGCCATCCCTGCTGCATGACGTAAAACGCGGCGAACGGCAGGGCAAGGCCGAAGCTGGCGATAGTCAACAAGCTCTGCCAGAGAGGGACCCTCGGGGAATATGCTTTCCAGAATTCCCCCACCCTGATGACGCAGAGCCGGAGAAACCGGCCGGGATTCTCTCGTATGAATGCCGCTGCATCCTCCTGATATCTCTTGCTGCGCTGCGCTTCATTCGGGAAACGGTCTTCCGGATACACTCTCGTTAGTTTACCCTTGAAGAGGCGGACATCATGGCTCAGGATTCCCGTGGCCTCCGGATTGTTGGCGAGATAGAGCTCCATTCCTCCATATGTTGAGATCGGCACGAATTCGCCCTGCACCATGGTGTTTCTAACAGCCCATGGCGCGAGCACAACGGCGAGCGCCGCGCACACGAGCGCCGATGCGGCGAAACGCCGCCGCCAGCCCGGCATGACCAGAAAGATCCAGAGAACGATTCCCGGCAAGAGCGCTGCGCCCGTTGGCCGAAAGAGCACGCCGGCTCCGCTCACGGCTCCGGCAAGAGCGAACATCGCCAGCGAATTCCTTCGCCATCCGTGGATCAGGGCCCAAGCGGCGAGAGCGGTTGCCGTTGCGCTCGACAAATCGGTGAGCAGATCGCCGCTGTACCGCACCCAATTCGGAAAAACCATGGCGCCCAGCGCGCACACCAGCCCGGCCCGTTCGCCGGCGAGGGTACGTCCCAAAAGATAACAGGCAGGCACCAGGAGGGCCCCAAGCACGCACATCAAAACGCGAGCCCCCGCGATAGTGTGGCCGGCGACGGAGAAGAACAGCGCCAGCACAAGGGGCACGCCGGGCATACGGGTCGAGCTGGGTCTCCCCGCCGCATCGGTGATACCTCGTCCTTCGACGAGGCTGACTGCCCTGGTGACGTAATCGGGCTCATCTCCGGTGAGCTCACGGTTCAATCCCCCCGCCACCCATTGCGCCGCGGCGAGACGAATAGCGATGGCAGCGAAGAAGATGATCGTCAAGTAGAGGCGGGTGCGAGGGCGTTTGACCGCCGCGCCGGTTGTCGCGGCGCGATCAAACTCTTTCTCAGGCATGTCTATCCTCCGGCCAAACTCGGCGCCTCATCAAACACTGCGCGGTCTCCGCAGATTCTACTCCCGCCCCTATGACCCCACAATACTATTGAATTCCACGAGGCGGTAGAAACGGAACGGTTCGAGCCCCTTGGGTTGGTTTCCACCAACAGAAAGGGCTCGAACCGTTTTACGCGCCGCCTGCGAGACGGAGTGCCCGCCGCTGCAGGGGCTCAATCCGCGCGATCCCTCGCGCTCAGTTCCCGCACTCCGGAACCACCACGTACGGGTTGCCTCCGTCGTCGATGGCCATCTTACCGGATGAGTCGTGCGGCACAATTAGCCTGCCTTCCACATCGGCCCACACGCCATTCTCCGTGAAGATACGGTACATGATCGTGTACACACGGCCGTTCCCGCCCCCCATCCGCTCCGCTCGGAGCTCGACAAGGTTCGGACACGTCACCCGGATATCGTGTATCGTCTTCCCGTCGCCGTTCGCGTCATCCGGCTCGTCGCTTCGGACCGCCATGACCAGCGCCCCCGACAAATCGACCGGAACGCCGCATGCATCCTCGGCCGATACGATCATCATCCGGGGCGTCACGAGGTTATACTTGTGGTTCGGCGACCACAGGACCAACGGATCCTCGCGCATAACGATTATCGGCGGGCGGCGATCGTCGATATGGATCACCGCCTCGCACATGGTCGAATCGAAGCCGTCGCTCACCGTCACGCGCACCACGCCTGAATCGATGCACAGACAATCTCCCGTGAGCGTCAGAACGGGAGATACGGCGCGGTAATCATCAAACGCGGCTCCTCCTTCGCAGGGCACCGACCAGCGGAAGCTGAGCGGGTCGCCGTCGGCGTCCGAGGAGACGCCGGCGTTGAGAACTACACGAGCAGTGTCCCCTGTTACGATAACCGCGTACGGACCGCCGGCGTCGCACGTGGGAGGCGTGTTGAGCCAGGTTACGGTGACGGTGTCGGAGAGCACCGCCCCTGTCCCCGGGTGCATGACCGTAGCCACGATCATGTCCGCGCCCGAACCGCCTACACCGGCATAGGTCAACGTGACGATCCCCGCGTCGTCGGTTGCCATCGTGTCCGCGACCGATGCGTTGGGTCCAGCCACAACCGCGATGATGACCGAAAGACCCGCTTCCGGATACGCCTCGGCGTTGCCGCCGCGAAAGACCGTCGCGGTGACGGTGTGCTCCGCGCCTCGGGCGAGCTCAGCGCTCTCCGGTTCAAGATCGATGTCCACCTGAAGCATGTACGCCAGGGCATCGCCGCAGGGCACCCCGGGGCCGAAAAAGCCGCCTGTCGCAGCCGCGCACCCACTGAGGAGCGCCGTTCCCGCAGCATCCGCGCCCACGGCGAGGGCGGACACCATCACGCCCGCGTTCCCGAGAGCAGCGCAAGCGGTCTCGACAGCGGTCGGGTTATCGGCCACACCGCTGCCCACGACGAGAACGTGCCTATCAAGGACCGCTGCTCCGCCAAGAATCGTGAGATCCCTCTCCAGAGCTCCTGAAAGATCAA
>Ga0105107_10001653_pt1 | contig 14528 bp, 16 predicted proteins | sample PPLLaktember2015_6_FD_79335 | JGI IMG/M metagenome (GOLD analysis project Ga0105107, IMG submission 79335) | Freshwater sediment microbial communities from Prairie Pothole Lake near Jamestown, North Dakota, USA - PPLs Lake P8 Core (1) Depth... | ecosystem: Environmental > Aquatic > Freshwater >...
ACCGAGGCCCGACCAGCAATCTATGGGCGCGGAGGTGGACTCTCCAACCGTATCTCTCGGCGGAAAACCAATGTGTGCGGCAGGCTCGGGAAGCGCCTGTCGCCGAAATCCCAAAACGCTGATCAGATTTGGGCCAGTAAGATGAAAGTGGGCCCAGCCGGATTCGGACTGAGCGTACTGGCCAATTCTCAATCTTGACGAATTGAAATTCCCGGCAAAGGCTTCCAACATTGCCGGACTTGGGAGAATGCACTTTCGCTTCTGATTCGGGCATAGTATAGCTCTGTGGTTCGTGTGCTTGTGTGCCGCATGCACTTGCTCACAGCTTCTATGGGGGCGTCTTGGTCTTTCGCTCTCTGGGCGAATGTGGGCCTTAGGTTTTTCCACTTGAACCTGACACCAGCGGCAAGTTCGATGTGCTGTTTCAGGTGGTTCCATGCACCTTGATACCAATAGATGAACTCACCATGCTTATTCAAGTACGGAAAGAGAGGTTCGACGGCAGAAGGGTCTTGTCCATGACTCCTAATCAGCTCAGCTCTGCGTTGAAGATATGCTCCAATTAGCAACTCCATGCCTGGCATTATGGGGCTCGTTTCGTTGCCACTGGTCCATTTACCTATCCCTTTGGGATGGGAGACTCTCACTTCCAACCGCTGAATGTTCAAGTCGCAGAGCCGAAGTTCCCGGAGTTCGCCCGACCTCAGACCTGTATGCAGATACAAGTTGAGGGCTGCCTTCCCAACTGCATCCCACAGCGGGTCCTCAAGAGAATATTGCCCGCAAAGAAGAACCTCTAGGTCCGCTTCCGGTATCGTCTGGATTGACTTCATGGTTGCTCTTGGAATCAAGCCTCTTCTCAGGGCTTTGACTTTCTGAACCGCCCCGTTCCCTTCGGACCTCAACACTTCATCCAGATACCGGATGTACTTAGCGGAGGTGCTGTCGTCCAAGTTCCTCTTGCACCAGGCAATGAAACCTTCGACGTCATATTCAGCCATCTTTTTCGGACTTGTCGTGGTAATCCTGCCTGCACTCCTGAGGTCAGCGAGTATGTCGTTTATCCTTCTGAGTTTCCGTGACCTCTCTGCGTAGCTTGACTGGGCGTAGTATCCCTGTGTCTCCTGAATCAGTTTGTTTGCACTTGTCAGGAAAGGGTATCGGCCCATAGACCGTGCCCCACGCCTTCTGTGGCCTTTGCACACGGAGCCTTTCCTATGCCCGGAAGCCCTAGGGCATGGTCTGTGTCCATTAGGACTAGCTCCCGAGGCGAGTTGTTGCGACCCTTGGCCGCATATCCTCGCCTCAGCTAGGGTATCATCTGTCCCAGACGTAAACTTATCGGACATCTCACGCTTTCCAGTAGGTTCCCTTTGCGTTCATCATCTGGCGCCTGGAGTCAATAGACGGCCAGCCGTAGACCTTGATTATCGTGTTCGGTGAGTCCCCCGTTTGCCCACAGATATGGTTCAAAGGCACTCCTGCCTCGAGAGAGTGAACCACATAGGTGTGCCGCAGGGCGTGCCAGTGAGCCTTCTCCTTCGGAATTCCCGCCTCTGTGAACCAGCGCTTCACGATGCGGTTCGCCGTCTTGCAGCTGAAGTAGAACAGCAGGTGAGGCCTGTGAGGCTTGGCCTCCCACTCGGTCTCGAGATATCCATCCAGGAGTCCCCTCGTCTCGTCGTCGATAACCGCCTCCCGGAATGTGTCCTTCTTCTCGTCCCACAATGTGATACGGTCAGGGAGGACGTTCTTCAGTCGGATATTCACGACCTCGCTCACTCTGCAACCGAGGACCAAGCCGAGCTGGATGAGCAATCTGTCCCTCTTATTGTCGACACAGACAAGGAGACTCTGTATCTCATCCTGCGTAAGATACTTCATGTCTGGCTATCCCTCCTTGTCCGTTTCTCGTGAGGAATCGGACTTCTGATTAGTTCCTCATTCTCATCACGACCCGCAGTGGGTTCGTGCCTATCTTCAGAATCGTATACCTTTGAAGCAGAGTCCGGCATTCCACGTCCTCTCCGAAGCTGGTAACCCTGCGATGCTGCACTCCCGCTTGCGTGGCTAATGAGGATAGCCCTAACGCACGCACTAACGGTAACCCCGAGTTCTCTAGCTTCCTGGGCAATGATTCTATGAATTCCTACGGGCAACTTCGAAGCGATGGGGGACATTCTGCTATTCTCCACAGTCTCAGAGCGCATTGTCCCCATCCCCGGTCTATCTTCAATGCACAGCGGCCTACGACCTTCAGCAAACGTCTCGCCTGTGACCTGCAATTGTACCCGGCATGTACCCACCTGTACCCGGCATTCTTCCCTATTGTTGTCTTTCTTCAAGATTCATCACCTCTCGCTGTAAATCCAGGAGGTGACTCTGTCGCACGAGTCTTCCTTGAGAAGAGAAGAGATGTGCAGGAATCCTGGGTACACGTGGGTACGGTGGTCAGGGGCAGGCCGCTTTCAAGCAGGGCCACCATCTCGCTGTCTTCCTCTATGAGGCTCTCGGTTCCCCACCGCACAGTTATGCGCTGCGGCTTGAGCCGAACGCCCTTCCACTTGCGAGGGCGCCGCTTCCCCGGCTCGAAACGCTTGCGGCAGGTCTCTATCCGAGGGTCGAGTCCGGGTAACCCCTGCCCTACAGCATTCTTGCTCAGAGTCGGGAGGTCGTGCTGCTCGCAGTACATTACAAAGGCTCTGTAGAACGCCTCTTTGGTGCATGACATATCTGGACCCCCTACCTCGCACTGCCCTCGAAGGAATGTACCAAGGGAGTTGCTCCGCTGCTCATACTTCGTCCGAAGCTCCTTTGACCTCGGCGAGACCGAAAGCCCTTGACGAGCCACCTTATCCATCAGTCCAATTGCGAGATTCAGAAACCCGGAGAGTTCCGAGGGGTCTGTCAAGAGCTTCTGCAGGTCTTCTTGCGGCATCGCCATCCTCTCGTTGGAGCCAGGCGTTGGCTGTCCTTGAACAAAGGTGTTAGGGAAGAGCACAATCACGAATCGCTCGAAGAACGCCGCCGATTCATCCTGCGGAGGTCTCGGGATGGCGTTGCATGCGAAGATGTGCTTTGCGCACGGCCTGAAGTCGGTTCTGTCCTTGTACTTGGGCTCGTAAGGGACCTTTCCTCTCCCGGTGAGTGCCTTGAGGAGGCCCGTATCTTCGAGCGCTTTCGACGACAAGTCATCATAGATATTGGCCATTCTGTCCTTCAGCACACAGAGAGCGAACTTGTCTCTGGCTAGTGAGTGCAGCGGCACCGTGCAGGTGTTCTCTTCGCCCAGAAGGCTTCTGAGGAGCTCCAGGTACTGTGTCTTTCCTGCATCGCAAGCACCGACAAGCACGACGAATTGCTTCATACACTTTCGATAGAGGCAGAATGCTGCAATCTCGACGAGCGGCTCCGTCTCATGCGCTTCTACGACACTACCCAAGAAGGCATCTATCCTCGGACATCTTGCCCCAGGGTCGTAGTCGACGGGTATCTGGAAGAAGAACTGGTGACGGTCACGGTCGTAAGGCTCGAAAGTCCCACTTCTCCAATTCATCACCCCATTCTTCACTGGCAAGAGGCTGGGGTCGTCTCTGAGGTCCTTGCGCCAGGCATGCGTGAGCATCTTGACATGGTCTATAACCTCGAGCTTCTGGTTTCGGGACACGAATCTCCTGTGATGCCCCAGAACGCTACAGAGCTTCTGCTCGACGAACACCTCCCCTTTTGGACGGTAGACTCCATCTTCGTAGAAGAACATCTGGCCATCATCAGCTATCGTTATGAGACGCTCTTCCCTCACGACGTCTTCTGCGAAGTCACCCGGAAGAAACTTCTTCGACTGAGTGCCCCTCGTTGAGTGGTTCACGGTCTCGAAGTAGTCCTCGGGCTTACGATAGCCTGAGGTTTCCGAGGTGGTAATGCTAGCGGTCCCTATCACCTGCATCACCTTCAGTTTGTGTTGGTTCAGTTACCGGTTCTCGCTTTATCCAGAGTCGCCCTGGATACAGTACAGAATAAACCGTCCTGAGACAACGCTCCTTCAGGATAGGTGCTATGCCAGATATGGCCGCCTGCAAGTCCAGGACGTTGCCACGAAGGACAAATCCCAGACTGGCATCGCAAGAAAGCCCTCTTTCAACTTCTAGCTCGGTTCTCGTAGATTCTCTCTTCTTGTTGTGGAACTTGGCCATTGATGGGCCACACTCCTCCCCTCCTATTCCCTGGATGGGGGTCGGGTGGCCGAGAATGATGGCCTTTTAAGAGAGAGATTCAGACATCTCTCGACCGCGTCCGAAGCAGTACTTGCTCCGTGATACCGCATTCACGGTACTGCCTGTTCCTTTGTCGTGCAGAGTATATCTATCTTTCCAGAAATTCTGGAAGAATTCCTTTCTTTGTTAAGGACTCATGGCGCGTTGCCCGAGAGTCGTGATGCAACGAGTGGAGCAGGGCCTGCGCCCTGCGGAACGAGTATCAGAATGAACCTGAGAGCATGCCATATACATTCCAGAGGAACCGATGCCTGAGATATCTTGAGACACACATCGCGCATAGCCACACTCATTGAGCCGTCTCTTGGCTTCAGATACCTCAACGGCAGCGAATCTGTCACATCCGCCATTCATGATGACCATTCGTCTGGGCTATCCGGAGCGAAGCCGTTTCATCTTTTCATGGCATTTGTCTTCAGCTCTCTGAGGCCCGTCTCAAGCGAACGCCTCTCTTCTGTCGCCTTCTGAAGCTCATCGGCTATCTCGCTAATAATCTGCCTGATGTTGGCATACTTGGTCGATTCCAGAGCTTCGTCGTCTGGGAAATCGTCTTCGTATTCTGTACAAGAGGGGTTAGCCCGAGCACATTCATCATCGCTACTGGGGCGAATTCCTTTGGCCTGTACAATCCATTCTTCGAGACGCTCAAGACTCCATTCCGTTCGGAGAAAGACGTTTGTACAAGCCTTGTCACAGAAGAAGAACGGCTTCTGCTTTCCCCTAGTGTGCCGTAGAGCATGCACCTCATTGCACAACGGGCACTCTAGGTTCGTTCCACCACTAACACCACTAGCTGCATCTTCTCGGGACTCGGACATGCTATCAGAAATTCATTACTCTTGCCCTAGAGTACTAGTAATTTGCGGAGACGCCTCACGCCTGCGATTGTAGTGTGCTGTAGCATCGTCAAACCCCTCCAAATCCGTTGGTGGACCCCGGGTGGAGTCCGTGAGCTTCCGTCCTCAGTACAAGCGAGCGGAGCGGGCGCTAGCCCAGCGAAGCGAGCTTGAGAATCATTTCAGAGCCATAGGTCCGTAGTCGGTTCGGTCGTTTCCATAGTCCTGTACGTCGATGGAACGGTTCTAGAGCCGTAGGGGCCTTCCTCGACTGCACGGTGTTCGGCTAAGCCGTGTATTGCCATAGAACCGTAGGCCCATCAAGGAGGTCGGCTCTACGACATAGACGGAGGAGACCGGCGGGTTCGACGACAAACCTCCTAGAGTATCTCCGAGTCCGGAATGTACGGGTCTGACGGGAGGTACACTTCAACGGGTATATCGATTCCGATGAGGCGCTCACGCATAACCGGCCACACATTTCTCCACTTCAGCCAACCCAGACCGCAGCCAAGCGCAGGGAAGGCAATCGACCTGATTCCCTCGCTGCGATAATTCTGCGCAAACCAATCTAGACCTTCCCTGATTCCATTCATGGACGCAGGGTCTTTGAAGTGCTGCTTGGTAGGAAACAACAGGAACCATGCCTTGTCCTCCCCAGCGTACTGACTGTCCAGCAATCCCCGAGCCATATCCAGTTTGCAGAGATGGGGTTCGCCGAGCTTGAGTCGTTTCTCAGCGCATAGTTGTCGATAGGTCTCGTAGAGCTCTGGGAAGTAGTATCTTGCCATTGAAGCCTGACCCCTTCCCATAGCTCCAACACAGTTCACGCTGATTGTCAGTGTCTGCATATTCGAGAGAAACATGTCCCCGTCCCGTATGTAGAGATGATTCGCAAAGATATGCCACCTGTAGGGTTCGAAAAACATCTTCTTTTCAATCACGATGTTGTCGTCAGAAAAGCCAAGGCCATCCAACGCCTGGATGACCTTTAGCTTCGCGTCCCGACTGCGTACGTACAACCTCTTGATGAGGTCGGTTGGAATCTGGTCGGGGTAGAGGCATTCCGCCATCCTCCGGCATTTCTCCTCTGGAGACCAGCTGGTGGCTCTGAGGGTTTCTGCGCACTGGGCCAATGCCTTCCGTCGCAATTTGCTCGGGAAGAACTCCGTGCCTGAAGTAGCCGCATTGCCGTTAGTTACGAAGGCGCCTGGTTCGTCCAAGATAGATGGGCTCACTCCAACAACGATTATCTCATCAGGATTGAACCTCCTCAAGAGGCTGAAGAGCATCGAGTTGCTCGGCTGGAAGAACAGATTAGCATAGGTCGACAATGGCTTTCCCCCAGGGACAGACTTGGAGAGTCTGTGCGCAAGGACGCCCTTGTCATAGATGGTGTAGTGTGGAGTGCTCTGAACGGCAGAGTGAGAAAGTATCCCCTTCTGCACGATTGAACGGATGTTCTCTATCGGTGCTACGTAGTAGAGCTGGGTAACCCGGAACGATACCAATGCCTTCCTCCGACATACCGAGACGTGCTGAACGCAAGAAGAGGGTTTCGGTCTTCTCCCATCCATCTTCTCCTATCCTGCATCGTCACATTCAGTTCTTGGATGGCCTCAGTGTAAGGGGTCTCCGTCTGCACCAGCTCCTTTGGTGAGTGATTTCCCAAGCCCCTGAGTCGCCTTGCCCCGTCGTTTCTTGTCCTTTGTCTCGGCTTCCATCAGAGGCGCCAAAAGACTGAGGTAGATATTGCTTGTGTTGAGCGCAATACTTTCAGGCATGGAGTGCGAGATTGAGAAGATGAAGAACATGAGAGAGAACTCCTTGGCCACTCTGAAATGTGAGAAGTTCCTCTTGCTGGGCTTCTCTTCTTCAACACTCTTACCGATGAACGCTGACAATGGAAATCTCGGATTCGTGATGAGCACGTCCGCCGAGTAAACCATTACCATGTCCCAGTGTCGGATATTCTTCGTCAGGAACTTCAGAGTTAGCTCGGAATTGTACCGCAGTCGATGATAGAACAGAACCCTAATTGGCCTCCTGGCATACTTGCTCCCGTATGGGTCGATAGCGTCTTTCAAGGGACCCATGTACTTGAACTTGGAGAGCAGGCTCAACTTCCTCATATCATGTTCGAGCGCCCTCCTTGTCAAGTCCTGCTTGACTTCGATGATTACTGCTGCCGCATCATATGGAATCAGAGGTGTGTCTCCGGTTCTGGCAACTATCCTTGGGCAGGAATGGGAGAACACGCCGACAACATCGAATTCGTTCTCGGATGGCTTCAGCACCCTGAGCGCCGCTAGCTCTCGGTCGACGAGTCTTGCTCTAGTGTGAAACTCGAACACGCTCCCTAGATGACTTGACAGATAGCGTGAGACCGCTTTCTCATATTCGTGCCCTTTTGTGTTTGGGGAGACAGACTGGCGTAGAGTGTTCTCAAAATCGTCTCTGAGTTCTATGTCGATGCTCTCAAGAATCTGACAAGCTTGTTCTAGCGTTCTCATGGAACTGGTCAGTGAGATGTAGTAATTAGGGAGCATATGAGTCTTGGCTATAGGAATGGGGTGACTGTCGTGGGGACGGAAGGAATCCCTTAAGCCTTCCGATAACGATTCAGGTTTGGAGGGAATGGCGATGACCGCCAATGACGGAGAGCAAGACCAGCAGCCGATTCAGTTGTATGAACCGACGACACAGAGAGTTCTGGAGTTCAAGAAAGCCGGAGTAGAGCCCGAGAAGCTATCTCTTTTCGCAGACAAGATTGCGAAGTCTGTCCCTGCCAACCTGGAGGACAAGTTCTGGGACTATCCGAATCCCCCTGAGAAGAAACGATTAGAGGGGCGTTAACCGCGGGTACCCTTCAATCTCGGCTATGACGTGTCCTTGTCCTTCACAGAGACGATTCTCGCGGTAACCGTGGTTAACCGGGCATCTCGGGTCTAGAGAAGGCGTCAGAGTTCCCTCATGGAATCCCCACAAACCGGCCTCCCAACCCCACAACGAAGACCTTCAAGTCGTGAGACCTCCGCACTATGAATGCGCCCCATGCTCAATTGTCATCTTCTTCCTGTTCGGTTGTCCTGGCCGTCTCTCTCTCACTATTCCTTCCCATAGAGATGCCGACCGCCAAACCTATGCCAACACCAAACAGGGCCAATGCCAATATGAGCGTCGCCAGTTCCAAGCGAACCTGAGACATAACCGCAGGAGTCACCTCGTCCTGGCTCAAAGCATATGCCATGTGGAGCAGACTGTTAAATGCATTTCCAGCAAGAGTCCAAACCGCCCCTGCCAAGAAGAGGATATCTAGGTACTTCCATTTCCAGCCAGGTGTCCTGAAGCTGAAATCTCTTCTCCTGATGAGGAACAGAAGCCCTACCACGAGAAAACCAGCGAAAGTGGCACTCATTTGGGCCGATGCGTTCTCGAAGAGAACGACATCATCAATCGACTTCATGTCAACTGATGAAAGATGCGCGTGTGCAAAGGATGCAGAGACCAGAGCTACTGTGATGAAACCAAAAACAACCACCATCGGAACCGCCCACAGTAGTTTCAGAGATGCCGTCATTCTCTCATAGATTGAGCGTCCCGGAGCTCTATTCATTCGAGTTCCTCCACAAACCTGTCCCTCGTAGCGAGTATCGAGAGATATCTCTTCCGATTCATCGCTTGTCCGTTCTGCCCATCAGTCTATGGGAACCGGACAACCATATGTTCTCTTCAGAAAACGACATAGGGTCGGAAGAACATACGTCGAGCGGTCGAGAGGAATGGCATCCGACATTAGTTTGGTCAAGATAGGGACGCTTGTCATCAAGAGGTCCGAAGTCAGACGGATTCACAAGCTTATTGCGCAGTTCAGGAAGGAAAGGAAGCTAATAATGGATGCACTGCACTTCAAGGAGTTCTTGAAGGACACCCTTCACGTAGATGTCTATGACGCTTCAATCAAGCAGATGCGGGAGGATGTGAGCGAGATTGACGAGAGGATTCGCAATCTCGAAGCGGCGTTGACCAAGGCACTTGAGAAGCATTAGACGGACTGAGAAAGGGAAGAGGTTTGGTGAGGGGCAACTAACCCCTGGCATATGACCCTGAGGAGCAACGAACATACGGACGGGTCATAGCTTAGAAGGGTCAATGAAGAGGGATGATGATGAAAGAAGAGAAGAAGAACAACTTCCAGCTTGATGTGACGAGAATTCATCCGGTGTATGCGTCGGTCGTTCCAATAGTCACAATGGCTAGTAATGCTGTTGATAGGCAGTCTGACCTTGACCACGGAACTGGTACATTCTTCTCTCACAATGGGAAGACCTATCTCATCACCTGTCGTCATGTCTTAGTGAACGAAGATGAACACTACTATCCGGATTCCTTGCGAATCATCGTACACACGGGAACTGGCCCGATTTTCCATCGTACTGTCAATGTACCACTTTATGGGCGTGAGGATGGCAGTGTCAAACCCCTTTGGATTGACCATCCCAAATATCATGACAAGGTGGATATTGCTGCCGTCGACATCACTGGTCACCTCAGAAAAGGAGATATACTTAAGGCATGGACTGAAAACGAATTCCTTTCTACTGACCTTGATGTCCCAATTGCAGCACGGCTAGCCGTGATTGGCTATCCGTTAGAATTCTATGATGCTGCAAACAACCTTCCTGTAGTGCGTTCTGCTGGTCTTGCTAGTGCGTTCGGAGTACCCTTCAACAAAGAACTGTGTTTCTTGATTGATGCGAATCTACACCCAGGGACTAGCGGCAGTCCTGTCGTCACAGGGGTTCCAAGAATGTTAGTTAATCAGAAATGGAGTGTTGTCATTGACAATAAACCTCCAGCGTTGCTTGGTGTGAATTCTGGCGAGTTTCCTGATAGAGGCATGAGGACCATGTTGGGGCTTCACAGAGTCTGGTATTCTTGGCTTATAGAGGAGGTTGTACGGCAGTAGGTAGTCAGGATGGAAGATGAAAGGATTTGGAGCATTCTCCCTGGATTCTTGTTACTGCTGGTTGAAAGAGAGCCATTGACACAAGAACGGGTCTGAGAGGACTAATATAGTCTCTCTATGTTGAAGAGGCCCTCGTGCTTCAGCGCAACATCCATAGGGACGAAGAGGCGTCTCCGAACCGAGGAAATGATGATGAAGTGCCCGAATTGTACCAACGATAATCCAGATGGGGAGAGATTCTGCAAGAAGTGTGAGAAGCCACTCCGGCCTTTTGAGAAAATGTTGTGGGACGAAATCCAGCAGATGTATAAAGGGAATAAAGAGCGGCTGGGCACCGCACTGAAAATCGCAGTCAGCCTGACCGGATTCACGCTTCTTCTGACTGGATTCGTGAATGCCATGGATTTCGAATTCGACCCTTCCTCGGGTGATTGGATATTGATGATTGGTGGGCTGGCGTTACCTGCCGCATTATGGGTCTACTGGCGAGGGAAAGATAGTGAAGTGAGTCAAACCAAACCAGTGCAGTCCCTCGGTGTCAAGAATCAGTTGGAGGCATTTTACTTCGCAATCGTTCTGTCGACATCAATTGCAGGAATAACATTCATCACCAATGGTTTAATCGAGGCCGATGTCATCCACAAGGGGTCGGGTGCAGGTCTTGCCCTAGCAGGCACGGGCATTCTTTGGCTTGCGTTCGGCACTTATATCGGCTTGAAATATCTCAGACCAATGCTCAAGAAGTCATAGACCTAGGTCAGGGCAGAAATCGCTCGAATTGCTAAAAAGAGGAAAGAGTTTGGGGGGTTCCAAACCCCTCTTTTCCGATACCCTTCCCGAGATGCCATAGATTAGGGTATTGTACCCTGCAAAACCGAGCCAGTCATTCCAGTGGGCACAAATCCGGTTGGGCCCATTCATTTAGGGAAGGCTCTTAAGCAGTTGAAGCCTGACTTTGGTGTTCGTTGAATGGATGGATGAACAGATACTACTTGAACGAAGATGAGAGAGAAATACTCCAAATCCCGCGGAATCACAAAGTACGGAGGGGTCGTAGCAGATTCCCATCAGATGACGCTCCGTTGACCTCCCCGCAAGAGACGAACACCTTTATCTGCCACACAACCGATGGATACGCGGGTGTGTTGGAATGAAGGAGCTAGACATGAGAAACCCTTCGGAGGTCACGGATGAGTACTGGATAGAATCATATTCCCAGAGTGGTAAGCGTCCTATTCTTGGGAGAACGGGGAAATGGCTTCTGTTCGTCCCGTTGAAGGATGTTGACCAAGACTGGAGCAAGATTCGCTCAGCAACAGTGAAGGGTGACCTTGGGCCAACATCGAAGGTGTCAACAGATAGACCTAACCCGAACGCAAGAGACTCCTCGATGAAAGTGATGTGCGTCTATACGTACGACCACGAGGACGAAGAAGATGTCATGAGGGTTCGGAACGAACTGCGTAAACTAGGCTTCACAAAGAAAATCCCTTACAAGACTGACGAGGCGACAGTTCAGGGCAGGTATCAGGTGAAAGGGGATACTAGAATCAGCAAGCACTACTGCTGAACAAGAATTCTGGCTTGTCATGACTGCCTCCAGGTAGCCGTTGGGGCAATACGACGGCCATAGGAATCCAAGAGGCGAACGGGTTTTGGTCCCCGGTGCGAAATCCTGCTTGATTTCCCCAGGCTTCGGGCATACTAGTTCGGCAGAGGTTCAAATCGCTCTTTCCCACTCCTCCACACACTGTCTGATGCCAACTCACATCGTGAGTGCATTTTGGTGAGAGTCCCGATTTGACTCCCGGGAGGAGTCCTTAAATCACCCATAGACATTCACAGTCGGGGAAATGGATGTCTGACAATTCCAGTCCGGTCGGGAATCCGATACCGGAGAAGGTCAAGGGACGAGGTACAAAGCGGATATTGGTCATTTCGATAATTGCCATTGCAGTTGTTGTTGCCTTGGTGCTTGCGATTTTGCTGAGCCCAGAGATTTCGCCGATGGCGTCCGTACACGATTCCGATGGAGATGGCGTGGCCGACAGTGAAGACGTGTTTCCATACGACCCAAATGAATCGTGTGATTCAGACGGCGACGGTTGTGGGGACAATGGCGACGCTTTCCCTGATGACGCATCAGAAACCGCAGATACGGACGGCGACGGCTATGGCGACAACAGCGACGAGTTCCCGAGTGATGAAGAAGAGTGGGAAGACACTGATGGGGATGGCTATGGAGACAACGGTGATGCTTTCCCGACCGACCCCGCCGAATGGCTCGACAGCGACAACGACGGTGTGGGTGACAACGCCGATGCTTTCCCGACTGACGCTACCCAGTGGGCTGACCGGGACGGCGATGGTTACGGTGACAATCCGCTCGGTCTGAATCCTGACGAGTTCCCTGACGACCCAACTGAATGGAGAGACAGCGATTCAGACGGTGTCGGCGATAACGCGGACTTCTATGATAGCGGGAACGGCAAAGTGAAGATATCCATTGACAGTTATCAAGGAGATGGAACCGCTGATTTCTGGACGTATGGCGACCCGTTCTTTGTCATCAGAATAGACAGCAATAACGATGGCACCTTTGATGCAACATACACCAGCAGTGTCTTCTCAGATACAGAACTCCTAACGAATCCCTATTCTGTGACCGTTGACCTCGCGGATGGAGCAGCTGCATTCAGGTTTTCAATCACAGTCTACGATAGCGACCTCGAAGGAGATTATGTGATTGATTATAGTCCGTCGCCATCATACACGGGCTACACGATGACGGTATACTCCCCGTATGACCAATCTTGGTCTTACAACGGAAGCGATGATGGGCTGAGCGAGATTGATTGCATATTGGACTACTCAATATCAGTCACATCGTAACACGGTTAGAGTATCGAGGAAACGACACAAAACCCCTTAGAGCTCATGTTCTAGGCCAAGGAATGGAAAAATGAAAAGGGTTTGCTGCGTCCTCTCTCGAAACCCCAGATTGCAGATTAGATTCTAGCCAGTATGCCCGGTTCGAATCCGGTTTGGCCTACGGAAAGAAGCAATTGGACCATTGAGCGTGATTCGAGACATGCAGTCTCTTGATTACTGCTACAGACATGTTAAGCGCATTGTTGCGTACATCGACGTACGTTTTAGCACATTGCACCCGTAGCGCTTCGGTTAATTACTTAAGTTAGGTTTTGATATACATTAAACTAGAGACTGCGGAGCGGGCAATGACCCCTCTAGGAAGGATTCCGAGTCCGCTCCCACTGTCTCGGATTTACTTGTATTCTTGCAGACTCGGTACATAATCAGGTCGTTTCTTGCTGAACCTATGAACTGTATGTCTCTGGATGAAGTCAAACGCGTCCCCATTATTCGAATCGTTCAAATAATCTCTAGTAGTTCCTGCAACCAGGTCAGCGAGCTGCAGTCCAGGAATTTTCTTGCTATTTTCATAGACGGGTCGAAGTGACACATTATTGATATCAGATATTGTTTCCATATTCTTACCTAGAAATTGCTCGACCGATTTCTTCCATATCGTCTCATCAAAGACAATAGCTACTTCAAGTGTTTCGTCGGAATCATACGTAAAGAGCGGCCCCAGGAGAGATACCACACTTCTGGCACGAAGCCAATTCGGAAAATCAGGGTCGGGTCGGCCTTTGCTTTGAACCCCTCTATGGAAGCATGATTCACAGATGATGCTCACGGCTGACGTTGTGAATGCTATGGACCCTTTATCCCACACTCGATGGGATGACAATACTGTGCTGTCGTAAGATGCCCTGCTCACCGCATCAGGGAGTAACTGGCCGACATATTTTCCAGCTGAATGTGAGTATTTCAGTTCAGTAGGTGTCTTTCCAATCAAGCCGCCCAATGTGTTCCTGAGCTCGATAGTTGTACTCCGGAGAACTTTTGGCGCACCATACTCCACTTTGGGAATACACCAGACTGCTCCGGTGCAGAAGACCGGCTTTCCAACATTTGGGTCAGGACGAAGGCTCTCGTCTATGAATACGAACACCCTAACCATATGTCATGCGAAGCACTAGGTGCCAGATAGACTTTTCCGGATAGAACCCGATAATTGGCGGGACTATGATGGTTTCATATCAGGAGGAAATAGAAAGGGGTTTGTCCTCGGTACGAAATCCCGCTTGATTCTCTTGGATTTCGGATATACTGGCTCGGCAGAGATTCGAATTCCACAGGGTCCACCATCCATGAGAAGAGGCCATAGGGGCTGGCAGAAAGAATGGAAGGGGTTTGGGGCATTCTTCCCAAATCTCAATTCCTTCTGATTGAAAAAGAGCCAGTAAGATGAAAGTGGGCCCAGCCGGATTCGGACCGGCGATCTTCTGCATGTCAAGCAGATGTCATAGCCACTAGACCATGGGCCCTTGTAGGGGCCGAGATAAGACAAGGGGTTCTATA
>Ga0105107_10001654_pt1 | contig 14525 bp, 14 predicted proteins | sample PPLLaktember2015_6_FD_79335 | JGI IMG/M metagenome (GOLD analysis project Ga0105107, IMG submission 79335) | Freshwater sediment microbial communities from Prairie Pothole Lake near Jamestown, North Dakota, USA - PPLs Lake P8 Core (1) Depth... | ecosystem: Environmental > Aquatic > Freshwater >...
GGGGCCGCCGGCCTGCTCGACGCGCGCGGCGACCGCGCGCGCCTGCCAGAGCGCGAGCTGGCTGCCCCGGGTGCCGATGCGGAGCGTGCTCACGACGCGCTTCCTCCGCCCGACGATCCCGGGTCCTCGTCCTTGTCGCCGTCCTCGCGCGCCTCGCAGCGCCGGCCCGTGTCGGCCGCGCCGAGGCCGAACAGCCGGTTGAGGACGTCCGAGTAGGTGACCACCGCCTTCTCGTCGTGCGCGGCCTTGAGCTGTTCGGTCGGCGTGAGCAGCAGCTTCTCGACGATGAGGTGGGTGATCTCGTCCACGCGCTCCTTGGCCTCGGGCGGGAGGCCCGAGAGCTTGCCCTCGAGCCGTTCGAGCTCGGCCAGGCGGATGTCCTCGAACCGCCGGCGGAGCGCCACCACCGTGGGCACCGCGCCGCGCGAGCGCAGCCACTGCTCGTACTGGGCGACCTCCTGGCTCACGATGGCCTCGGCGCGCTCGAGCTCGGCGGCGCGGCGGGCGAGGTTCTCGTGCACGATGGCCCGCAGGTCGTCGATGTTGTAGAGGAACACCTGGTCGAGCTCGCCCGCGCCGGGCTCGACGTCCCGGGGGAGCGCGATGTCGATGACGAACAGCGGATGGTCGCCGCGCCGGCGCATCGCCGCGCGGATCCGATCCCGGGTCAGCACCGGCGTCGTCGCGCCGGTCGCCGTGATGACGATCGCGGAGCCGGCGAGGCCGGCGTCCACCGCCGACCATTCGATCGCCTCGCCGCCGATGCGCGAGGCCAGCAGCTCCGCCGACTGCAGCGTGCGGCTCGCGACCACGACCTTCCGGACGTTCTGCGCCTGGAGATGGATCGCGGTCAGCTTGGCCATCTCCCCGGCGCCGAGAATCAGCACGTTCAGGCCCGACAGGTCGCCGAAGATCTTCCGCGCGAGGGACACCGCGGCGTAGCTCACCGACACGGCGCCCTCGCCGAGCCCGGTCTGCGACCGGACGCGCTTGCCGACGGTGAACGAGGCGTGGAAGAGGCGGTTGAGGAGCGGTCCGGTCCGTCGCCCGGCGGTCGCGGCCGCGTAGGCCTCCTTCACCTGTCCGAGGATCTGCGGCTCGCCGACGACCAGCGAGTCGAGGCCGGCCGCGACGCGGAACAGGTGTGAGGCCACCTCGCCGTCGACGAGCCTGAACACGTGCGGCTCGAGCTCGGCGTCGGGGACCTCGTGGAACGCGGCCATGAACCGCGCCAGCTCGGCGGCGGTCTCCTCGGGGCGCGCGCAGGCCACGTAGACCTCCGACCGGTTGCAGGTGGAGAGCACGACCGTCTCGGCGAGGCCCGGGCGGGCGGCGAGCGCCTCGTGCGCTGCGGCCACCCCGCGCCGCGCGAAGTCCACCCGCTCGCGCAACTCGACCGGAGCGGTCCGGTGACTCACGCCCAGCAGGAGCAGATGCATCAGAAGTTGTGGCTCTTCGTGAGGAAGTAGCCGACCGGCAGGAAGTTCAGCAGCACCACCACGAAGCCAATCGCCGACAGCCAGGCCGAGCGGCGCGCGCCCCACCTCATCGCGCGGCGGGCCAGCAGCTGGAACGAGTAGAGCGCCCAGGACACGAGCGCGACGAAGATCTTCGGGTCCAGCACCGACATGGCCTGCGCCCGCGGATCGCTCGACGCCTTGACGTCCGCGGTGAGGGCCCACACCGCGCCGATCACCACCCCGATCGTGAGGAACGTCCAGCCGATCCTCACCGCGCGCATGTTCATCTTGTCGAGCACCTGCAGCGACGGCAGCCGCGCGTAGAAGAAGCCGAGGTGCTTGGCCTTGATCTCCTTGAACAAGAGCACGTAGGTCACGCCGATCATGCACGCGAGCGCGAAGCTGGCGTAGGCGAAGAGCACCGACGAGACGTGCACGGCGAAGAGCGGGCTCTCGAGCACGGCGGGCCGCGCGCCCGGCGCCCCGGCGTCGAGCGCCGGAATCAGCTGCAGCAGCGCCAGCAGCGGGGTGATGAACGCCCCCATCGCGCGCTCTTCGGTCGTGATCTCCGTGTAGAGATAGGCCAGCGCCAGCAGCCACACGAAGAACGAGATCGCCGCCGTCGTGCCGACCACCGGCATGTAGCCCGCCTGCATCCGGGCCATGCCGATGAGGAACGTGTGCGCCACGGTGGCGGCGACGAGCAGCGCCGTGGCGAGCTGGCCGGAGCGCCGGTCGCGCCGCGCGAAGTGCGCGGCGTAGGCGGCGGCCGACGCGACGTAGAACGCGAACGTGAGGAAGGGCACGATGTCCGCCAGTCTGGGCCGGCCCCCGGCCGCTCAGCGGGCCGTCGGCGCGTAGTAGCCCTGCTTGGTCCGTGCCTGCGCGCTCGGTCGGGTGACCCGCACGACGACGCGGCGCCATTGCCCGTCGCGGCGGGGGTTCGACGAGGTGTACCCGAGCGAGTACTGGCTCGAGAGCTCCTCCCAGATCTGATCGTAGATCCCGGGCAGCTCGAGAATCGTCTCGGGGTAGAACACCCGCCCGCCCGTCTCCTGCGCCAGCTGGCGCAGCACGAACTCGGCCTCGTGGAAGCCGCGGCCCGTCTCCTGCCGCGGCGATCGCAGTCCGATCGCGTAGATCACGGTCTCGGACCGCTTGGCCAGGTCGAGGACCTCCTCGTAGCCGAGCAGGCTCGACGTGTCCTCGCCGTCGGAGAGCACCACGACCGCCTGGCGCCGGATCTGGTCGGGCGAGGGCGCCTCCACCGTCCGCAGCGTCTTGATCGAGATGTAGAGCGCGTTGTAGAGCGACGTGGACCCGCCGGCCGTCGTGCTCCGGACCGCGGCCTCGAGCGCCGCGAGGTCGCCGGTGAATTCCTGCAGCGTCTTCACCTTGCTGTCGAAGTCGATGACCTCGGCGACGTCTTCGGGCCGGAGCCGCTTGATGAAGCCCGTCGCCGCCGTCTGCGCCGTCTGGAGCTTCTCCTCCATGCTCGCGCTCGTGTCGAGCAGGATGGCCGCCGCGATCGGCATCTGGGTCCGCGTGAAGAAGGTGAGCTGCTGGAGGACGCCGTCCTCGAACACCTCGAACTCGCTCTGCGACAGGTCGGTGACGTAGCGGCCGTCCTGGGCGGTCACCGTCACGCTGAGCGAGACCAGGTCCACGCCCGTGCGGAACCGCTGCGCGAGGAGGGGTCCGGCCGCCAGCGTCGTCGCGAGCGCGACGGCCACGATCGAGAGGCGCGGCATCATCGCTCGGCCGGCACGGTCGTGGCCCGGGCCGTCAGGCCGGCGCGGCGGACCGTGACCGCCAGCGTCTTGGGCGGGATGAGCGATTCGGGGCGCGAGTAGACGAGCCGGTACTGGTGCCTCAGCTCGCTGGCGACCTGCTCGAGCTTGGGCGTGATCGACGACTCGGCCAGCAGGTAGTCGCGGCGGCCACCCGTCGTCGCCGGCCCGTCGGCCAGCACCACGTTGCGGTTGCGGATCTCGTCGCTCTGCGGATTGGCGTCGCCCCGGCCTGACAGGATGAGCGCGTGCATGGTCGCGCCGCTCTCGTGCAGGGCCTCGAGCACCTTCACGTGGTAGTCGTTGCTGAACTCCTGGCCCTCGGTCGTGACCACCACCATGACGGGCCGCGCCGCCTTGCGGCGCGCGAGCCCGCGCGCCGCTTCCACGATCGCCTCGAGCAGGTAGGCGCCCGTCCCCGGCCGCGCGAAGATCCGGTTGATGCCGGCCTCGAGCTGCGCCGGCGTCGTCGTGTAGTCGACGAGGATGGTCGGCCGCTCCCCGAAGGTGATGAGCGAGATCTGGTTGCCCTTCACCATCGTGGTCGCGAAGCTCTGCAGGCCCTTGCGCAGGTCGGCGATGGCCCGGGTGGCCGCCTGGCTGTCGTCCACCAGCACGGCGATGTCCATCGGGTCGGTGGCCGGGCCGACGCGCAGCACCTCGCGGGCGACGCCGTCCTCGCGCACCACGAACTCGCCGGCGTCGACGCCCTTCACCGGATCGCCGCTGGCGTCGACGACGCTCACGTACACCTGAAGCTCGCGCGCCTGCCGCGCGTCGGCGCGTGCGATGGCGGTGAGCGTCACCGCCGCCACCACGCCGATCACCGTCGCCGTCACGCCCGCGCTCCACGGGCCTCGTCGTGCCATCATGTTCCTCATGTTCGGGTGGTCTCGAGTGCGACCTCGTCGGCAGGCGCGTCGAAATGCCTTTCGATGCAGTATAGGGCCCGGCGGAGATGCCGTCAAGGCGGGCACCCGTCCGAAACTCATTGATTCGGTTGGATTTGTCGCCTCCAGAGAGGGCGTTTTGCGTGCCGGGCTTTCTTGACCTTCGCTCGAACGGCATGTTATAAACAGCGGACTTTCTTCGCGTTGGCACGGCCGAGCCCGCCGAGAGCCCGCCAGCGCATGGCCGATGCGCCGGGCCCTCCGAATCGTTCCACGCCGATGCTCCAGGCCTACGTTCCGATCTTCATCTTCGTCCTGATCGCCCTCGGCTTCGCCGTGGTGACCCTGATCGTGGCCGGCCTGGTCCGCCCGAGCCGGTACGGCAAGGTCAAGCTGGAGCCGTACGAGTGCGGCATCGAGCCGCTCACCGACGCCCGCGATCGGTACAGCATCCGCTACTACCTGGTCGCGATGCTGTTTGTCATCTTCGACGTCGAGACCGTCTTCATGTTTCCCTGGGCGGTGATCATGGACCGCCTGTTGCTGTTCGGCCTGATCGAGATGCTGGTCTTTCTCTTCATCCTGATCGTGGGCTACTTCTACGCCTGGAAAAAGGGCGCGCTGGAGTGGGCGTGATGGCCGACGAACCCGCGCCCAAGCCCGCCGCGCCCGCCGCCAGGCCCGCGCCGAAGCCGGCCGAGCCCAAGGTCGAGGCCCCGGCCGGCCCGCCGGATCCGCCGCCGCCCGACGGCCTGGCGCCGCCGGCGATCGTGACCGCGGTCGCCGAGGCCCTGCCGGGCGCAGTGACCCAGGTCAGCCACTGGGTCGGCGACTGGACGGTCATCACGACGCCCGATCGGCTGGTCGAGGTGTGCCGGTTCCTCCGCGACGACCCGCGCGCGCGGCTCGACTTCTGCTCGGACGTGACGGCCTCCGACTGGCCGGCGCGCGAGCGGCGCTTCGACGTCATCTACTGCCTCTACTCGACGAGCCTGTGCCATCGCCTGCGCGTGAAGGTGCGCGCCGGCGACGGCGAGCCGGTGCCGTCGGTCAGCGACGTCTGGCCGGCCGCCAACTGGCTCGAGCGCGAGGTCTACGACATGTTCGGCGTCGAGATCGTCAACCATCCCGATCGCCGCCGCATCCTCATGCCCGACCAGTGGCAGGGGCACCCGCAGCGGAAGGACTACCCGCTCGAGGGCCCGGGCGAGCTGCTGCTCGAGGACCCGATCGAGTGGCTGCGCATCCGCAACCAGGTCGCGGCGACGGATATCGAATAGCAGATCCCGGAAGCGACCATGGCCGACGCCCCCCGCCCGATGTTCGACACCGACGAGCTGGTGATCAACATGGGACCGCAGCACCCGAGCACGCACGGCGTGCTGCGGGTGGTCCTGCGCCTCGACGGCGAGCGTGTCGTCGACTGCGACGTGGTGATCGGCTACCTGCACCGCGGGATCGAGAAGCTGTGCGAGAACCGTGACTACACCCAGATCGTGCTGATCACGGACCGGATGGACTACGTCGCCGCGGCGACCAACAACCTCGGCTACGTCGAGACCGTCGAGAAGCTGATGGGCCTCGAGGTGCCCCGCCGGGCGAAGTACATCCGGACGATTCTGGCCGAGCTCCAGCGCATCGCGAGCCACGCGCTCTGGCTGGCGACGCACGCGATCGACCTCGGCGCGATGACCGTGTTCCTCTACTGCTTCCGCGAGCGGGAGCTGGTGCTCGATCTGTTCGAGGAGTACTGCGGCGCGCGGCTCACCTACAACGCGATGCGGATCGGCGGCCTGCCCTTCGACCTGCCACCGGGCTGGGACGGCAAGGTGCGCGCGTTCTGCGCGATTCTCGAGCAGAAGATCGTCGAGTACGAGGTGCTGCTCACCCACAACCGCATCTGGCTCGAGCGGACGAGGGGCATCGGCGTCATCTCGGGCCCCGACGCGGTCGCCATCGGGCTGAGCGGCCCGCCGCTGCGCGGCTCGGGCGTGATGCGCGACATCCGCAAGCACGAGCCCTACGCGGCGTACGACGAGTTCGAGTTCGACGTGCCGCTCGGCCTCGCCGGCGACACCTACGACCGGTACCTCATCCGCATCGAGGAGTTCTACCAGTCGATCCGGATCATCCGGCAGGCGCTCGACGGCCTGCCCGAGGGCCCGATCATGGGCAAGGTCCCCCGCCTCATCAAGCCGCCGGCGGGCGAGACCTACCACGCGATCGAGTCGCCCAAGGGCGAGATCGGGTACTTCATCGTCGCCGATGGCAAGTCCGCGAGCCCGTACCGCTTCCGCGTGCGGCCGCCGTCGTTCTGCAACCTGCAGGCGCTCAGGCAGCTCATCCGCGGGCACCTGGTCGCGGACGTCGTGGCGCTCATCGGCTCGATCGACGTCGTGCTCGGGGAAGTGGATCGCTGACGCGGCTGATCGCGCCGACAGGCCCTGGGCATTCGGCTCCGGGCGCGGGCCGCCAGCCGCCAGCCGCAGGCCTCTGGGTGTTATGGTCGAGATCGTCATCATCCCGCTGCTGAAGATCGTCATCGTCCTGGTGGCCGTGCTCGCGGGCGTCGCCTATCTGGTGCTGCTCGAGCGCAAGGTGATCGCGTGGGTGCAGGTCCGGCTGGGCCCGATGCGCGTCGGCCCGCACGGCATCCTCCAGCCGGTCGCCGACGGCCTGAAGCTGTTCCTCAAGGAGGACATCACGCCGGCGCGCGCCGACCGCTGGGTCTACACGGCGGCGCCGATCATCTCGCTGGTCCCGGCGCTCATCGTGTTCGCCGTGATTCCGTTCGGCCGCGACGTGCACCTGTTCGGGTTGACGGTGTCGCTCTACGTCGCGGACATCAACGTCGGCCTGCTCTACATCGTGTCGGTGGCCTCGATCGGGGTGTACGGCCTGATCCTCGCGGGCTATTCCTCGAACAGCAAGTACCCGCTGCTCTCCAGCCTGCGGGCGTCGGCGCAGCTCATCAGCTACGAGGTCGCCGTGACGATGACGCTCGTGAGCGTCATCCTCCTGGCCGGCACCCTGAGCATGGTCGGGATCGTGGAGGCGCAGCGCGAGGCGGGCATCTGGTTCTTCTTCGCGCAGCCGCTGGCCTTCGCCATCTACCTGATCGGCGGCCTCGCCGAGACCAACCGGTCGCCGTTCGACCTGCCCGAAGCCGAGCAGGAGCTGGTGGGCGGGTTCCACACCGAGTACAGCGGCATGCGGTTCGCGTTCTTCTTCCTGGCCGAGTACGCGAACATGATCGTGATCTCCGGCGTGGCGGCGACGCTCTTTTTCGGCGGCTGGCTGCCGCCGTTTCCCAACGTGGCCGCGCTGAGCTTCCTGGGGTTCGTGCCGGGCTGGATCTGGTTCCTGCTCAAGGTCCTGTTCTTCCTCTACGTGTTCCTCTGGATCCGGGCCACGCTGCCGCGCTACCGCTACGATCAGCTGATGCGGCTCGGCTGGAAGGTGCTGATTCCGCTCGCCATCGCGAACGTCATCCTGACCGGCGTCGCGACGGTGTGGCTCTAAGGTTGAGAGGGGCTGCGAGCCGCCGACTTATGGCCGAAGCGCTTGCGTTCTACTCCCTGGCGGCCTTCATTCTCGGGTTCGCCGTGCTCGTCATCACCGCGCGGAACACCGTGCACAGCGTGCTGTTCCTCGTGGTGAACTTCCTGTTCGTCGCGGCGCTGTACGTCGTGCTGCACGCGGAGTTCCTGGCCGTCATCCAGGTGCTGGTGTACGCCGGCGGCATCGTCGTGCTGTACCTGTTCGTCGTGATGCTCGTCAACCTGAAGCGGCCGCCCGAGGCGCACCAGGATCCGCGTCGGCGGAGCCGACTGGGGCTGGTGGTGTCGGGGATCGTCCTCGCGCAGCTGGTTGCCATCGCGGCCTTCAGCGCGACGCAGGCGGCCGGCGGGCCGGCGCCGGTCGAGGCGTCGGTCCCGGTGGCCGGCAACGTCGAGCTGGTGGGCTGGCAGCTGTACACGACCTATCTCGTCCCGTTCGAAGTCGCGTCGATGCTGCTGCTCGCCGCGATGATCGGGGCGATCATCCTGGCCAAGCGGGAGCTGTAGCGGCGATGACTCCCATCACTCCGGCGCATTACATGGTGCTCTCGGCGGCCCTGTTCATCATCGGGGTCATCGGCGTCCTCGTGCGGCGCAACATCATCGTGATCTTCATGTCGATCGAGCTGATGCTCAACGCCGTGAACATCAACCTCGTGGCGTTCGCGCGCGACTGGCAGCACCGGGTGGGTCCGGACCACGTGATCGGTCAGGTCTTCGCCGTCTTCGTCATCGTCGTCGCCGCGGCCGAGGCGGCCGTCGGGCTGGGCATCATCCTGGCGTTCTACCGGAACAAGGAAACGGTGAACATCGACGAGATGAACTTGATGAAGTGGTGACATGGATCTCATCTGGCTCATTCCGCTTCTGCCCGGGTTCGGCGCGGCGCTGAACGGCGTCGTCGGTATCCGCTTCTTCAGCAAGCGCGTGGCCGGGCTCCTGGCGTGCTCGACGATGGCGCTGGCGCTGGCCCTCGCGGTCTGGGCGTTCGTCGAGCTCCTCGGCCTCCCGCCCGAGGCGCGCGCCCACGACGTCGTGCTGGCCGACTGGATTCCGCCGATCCCGCTCGAGACCGCCCACGGCATCGGCGCGTTCGAGGCGCCGTGGAGCTTCCGCCTCGACCCGCTGTCGGCCGTCATGACCCTGGTGGTGAGCGGCATCGGGTTCCTGATCCACGTCTACTCGATCGGCTACATGCACGGCGAGAGCCGCGGCGCCTACGCGCGGTACTTCTCGTACCTGAACCTGTTCTGCTTCTTCATGCTCACGCTCGTGCTCGGGGGCAACTTCCTGGTGATGTTCGTCGGCTGGGAGGGCGTGGGCCTCTGCTCGTACCTGCTGATCGGCTACTGGTACGAGAAGAAGAGCGCGGCGGATGCGGGCAAGAAGGCGTTCATCGTCAACCGGATCGGCGACTGGGGCTTCATCCTCGGCATCTTCCTGGTCTTCTTCACCTTCGGCACGCTCGACTTCCGCGCCGTGGCCGACGCCGCCGCGGCGATGCCGGTCGAGGCGGCCGGCTTCGGCACGCTCTCGCTCATCTGCCTGTTCCTGTTCATCGGCGCCACGGGCAAGAGCGCGCAGATCCCTCTGTATGTCTGGCTGCCCGACGCCATGGAGGGCCCGACCCCGGTGTCGGCGCTCATCCACGCGGCCACGATGGTCACGGCCGGCGTGTACATGGTGGCGCGCAACGCCATCCTCTTCACCCACGCGCCGATGGTCATGACGATCGTCGCCGTCGTCGGCGTGCTGACGGCGCTCATGGCCGCCACGATCGGCCTCGTCCAGACCGACATCAAGCGGGTGCTCGCGTACTCGACCGTGTCGCAGCTCGGCTACATGTTCCTCGCCACCGGCGTGGGCGCCTTCGCGGCCGGCATTTTCCACCTGATGACCCACGCCTTCTTCAAGGCGCTCCTGTTCCTCGGCAGCGGCTCCGTGATCCACGCCATGGCCGGCGAGCAGGACATGCGCCGGATGGGATCGCTCCGGAAGTACATGCCGGTCACCTACGTGACGATGCTGATCGGCACGCTGGCGATCGCGGGCATCCCGCCGTTTGCCGGCTTCTTCAGCAAGGACGAGATCCTCTTCCGGACGTTCCTCGACAACCGGCTGATCTGGGGGCTGGCGGCGATCACCGCGCTCCTCACGGCCTTCTACATGTTCCGGCTGATGTCGATGACGTTCGACGGCGCCTATCACGGGCCCGCTTGGGAGGGCCACGGCCACGAAGGCGCGGACCACGGGCACGGTGGCCACGGCGGGCACGACGCGTGGCACGGTCCGCACGAGTCGCCGCGGGTGATGACCATCCCGCTCATGGCGCTCGCCGTGGGCGCCATGGTGGCGGGGTTTGTCGGCGTGCCGGCGGCGCTCGGCGGCAACAACGCGATCGAGCACTTCCTCGAGCCCAGCTTCACCGCGTCGGCCGCGGTGCACGGGGAGGCCGTGGCGGGGGAGACGACGGAGGCCGCGGCGCCGGCGGCGGCCGAGGCGGGCGGCGAGGCGGCGGCCGGGCACGGCGAGGAGGCGGCGCACGCGCCGCTCGCTGTCGAGTGGGGCCTGATGCTGCTGTCGGTGCTGCTCGCGGTCGTCGGCATCTGGTTCGCCCGGCGCAACTACGTCACCCGGCCGGAGGCGTCCGAGGCGCTGGCCACCCGCTTCGCCGGGGCGCATCGGGTGCTGCTCAACAAGTACTACGTGGACGAGCTGTACGACGCCACCGCGGTCCAGGGCACGCTCGGCGGCGCCCGGGGGCTGTGGGCCTTCGACCGCCGGGTCGTGGACGGCGCGGTGGACGGCTCGGGCTGGTTCACGCGCCTGTCGGCGTGGATCTCCCACATGTTCGACAAGTACGTGGTCGACGGGCTGGTCAACCTCGTCGGCTGGAGCGCGGGCGAGTCGAGCTACGCGCTGCGCCGCGTGCAGACCGGGCTCATCCAGAACTACGCGCTGCTGATGTTGATTGGCGTGTTTGCGTTACTGACGGTGTACCTGTTCACCCGGTAGGCCCCTTGCCCTGAGCTCACAGGTGATGATGAGTCGAAGGGTGATCCCGCCGGCGCCCTGCGCCGGCCGACGCGATTGATATGGACAACGCCGCTGGCTTTCCGCTGCTGTCGACCATCCTCTTCACGCCGCTCGCGGGGGCAGTCCTGCTGCTCTTCGTGAACAAGCGGAACGAGGACGCCATCCGCTGGATCGCGAACCTGTTCGCGCTCGCCGGCTTCCTGGTGTCGCTGCCGTTGTGGTTCCAGTACAACCCGGCGAACCCGGACTGGCAGTTCCAGGAGCACGCGGCCTGGATCCCCTCGATCGGCGCGAGCTACTTCCTCGCCGTGGACGGGTTCAGCGCGCTGATGGTGCTCCTGACGACGCTGATGGGCGTCATCGCGATCCTCTCCTCCTGGACCGCGATCACCGAGCGGGTCAAGGAGTACTACATCTTCATGCTGGTCTTGCAGACCGGCATGATCGGCGCGTTCGTCTCGCTCGACTTCCTGCTGTTCTTCCTGTTCTGGGAAGTGATGCTGGTGCCGATGTACTTCCTCATCGGCGTGTGGGGCGGCGGGCGGCGGCTCTACTCGGCGATCAAGTTCTTCCTCTACACGCTCGTCGGCTCGGTCGTGATGCTGCTCGGCATCCTGGCGCTCTACTTCCACAACATCGAGGCCGGCAACCCGGCGACGTTCGACGTCACGGTGTTCCACCAGCTCAACCTGCCCTTCGGGCTGCAGTGGTGGATCTTCCTCGCCTTCTTCCTCGGCTTCGCGATCAAGGTGCCGATGTTCCCGTTCCACACCTGGCTGCCCGACGCCCATACGGACGCGCCGACGGCCGGCTCGGTGATCCTGGCGGCCGTCCTCCTGAAGATGGGGACGTACGGGTTCATCCGCTTCAGCCTGCCGATCCTGCCGGAAGCGACCGTGCACTTCGTGCCCATGATGGCGACCCTCTCGATCATCGGCATCATCTACGGCGCGCTCGTGGCGATGGCCCAGCACGACTGGAAGCGGCTCGTCGCCTACTCCTCGGTCAGCCACATGGCGTTGGTCATGCTGGGCATGTTCGCGCTGACGCCGCTCGGCATCACCGGCAGCATCGTGCAGCAGCTCAACCACGGCATCTCGACCGGCGCGCTCTTCCTCATCGTCGGCATCGTCTACGAGCGCCGCCACACGCGCGAGATCTCCGAGTACGGGGGCCTGTCGAAGATCATGCCGGTCTACGCGGCCGTGTTCATGATCATGATGCTGTCGTCGATCGGCATGCCCGCCCTCAACGGGTTCATCGGCGAGATCCTGATCCTCCAGGGCGTCTTCGTGGTGAGCAAGGCCTGGGCGATCGTGGCCGCGAGCGGCATCGTCCTGGGCGCGGCCTACATGCTCTGGCTCTACCAGCGGACGATGTTCGGGAAGATCGAGAACCCGAAGAACGAGGGCCTCAAGGACCTCAACCTGCGCGAGTTCGCCACCTTCGCGCCGCTCATCGTGCTGGCGTTCTGGATCGGCCTCTACCCGAAGCCCTTCCTCGACCGGCTCGACACCTCCGTGGCGCGGGTCGTCGCGCGCGTCAACGCGGCGTATCCGGTCAACGCCCGCGCCGGCTGCCCGCCGGCGGGCGGCGTGGCCACGGGCGGCGGGGCGCCGGTCGCCCTCCCTGGGTGCCCGGAGGTCGCGTCCGGGCGCGCCGCCGACGCGGTCGCGTCCGCGGCCCTCGTCCCTGACGAGGGGAGGCGGTGATGCCGGGCGGCTTCTCCCCGCAGGACTTCCGCTATCTGCTGCCGGAGATCGTGCTGGCCGGCGGCGCGCTGCTCCTGCTCATCGCCGACGTGCTGACGCCGCGGACGCGCCAGCGCTGGCTGTACGGCCTGGCCGTGGGGGTGCTGGCGGCGACGGGCGCGGCGCTCGTCGCGCAGTACTACCAGCCGGCGGGGCCCGGCGGTCCGGCGTGGTCCATTCCGAGCGTCACGATCGCCGGCGGCCTGGCGGCGGTGGACGGCTTCGGGCTCTTCTTCAAGATCATCTTCGTGCTGTCGGCGGCGATCACGGTGCTGATGTCGCCGCGCTTCCTCGAGGTCGAGGGCGCGCGGGCGGGCGAGTACCTCTTCCTCGTGCTGACCGCGACGCTCGGCATGTTCTTCCTGGCGAGCGGCCTCGACCTGGTGACGATCTTCATCGGCCTCGAGACGATGGCGATCCCCTTCTACATCCTGGCGGGGTACATCAAGCCGAACCGGCGGTCGAACGAGGCCGCCGTGAAGTACTTCCTGCTCGGCGCGTTCTCGCTCGGCATCCTGCTCTACGGGATGTCGATGCTGTACGGCCTGACGGGCACGACCCAGCTGCGCGCGATCGCGACGGCGCTGGCCGGGGGCCAGCAGGGGACGCTGCTCGCGCTCGGCGTGGTGCTGGTCGTCGCGGGCGTCGGCTTCAAGATCGCGGCGGTGCCGTTCCACATGTGGGCGCCGGACGTGTACGAGGGCGCGCCCACGCCGATCACGGCGTTCCTGTCGGTCGGGTCGAAAGCGGCGTCGTTCGCGATGCTGCTCCGGATCTTCATCGAGGGGCTCCCCCAGTTCCGCTTCGAGGGGCTGACGGTGCTGTTCGGGACGCCGGTGGGCTGGACGACGGTGTTCTGGGTGCTCTCGGTCGTGACGATGACGGTGGGCAACCTGGCCGCCATCACGCAGAGCAACACCAAGCGGCTGCTCGCGTACTCGTCGGTGGCGCACGCGGGCTACCTGATGATCGGCGTCGTCGCGGGCACGGCCCGCGGCGTCACGGCCATGCTCATCTACCTGTTCGTGTACCTGTTCATGCAGCTCGGCGCCTTCGCCATCGTCGTGGTGCTGCGGCGCAAGGACGTCATCGGCGACGAGCTGAAGGACCTGAGCGGGCTGTACTTCCGCAGCCCGTTCGCGGCAATCGCGATGCTGCTCTTCATGCTGTCGCTCGGCGGCATTCCGCCGACCGCCGGCTTCATGGGCAAGTTCTGGCTCTTCTCGGCGGCCATCGAGTCCGGCTACGTCTGGCTCGCCGTGATCGGCGTCGTCAACAGCGCGATCTCGCTCTACTACTACGTGCGCGTGATCGTGTTCATGTGGATCAAGGAGGAAGCGCTCGGCTCGCCCGTCACGATGGCGCCGGCGCTCGGGCTGGTCGTGGCCGTCGCGCTCGCCGGCACGGTGATCTTCGGCGTCTATCCCGCGCCGCTGTTCGAGCTCGCGAGGCTGTCGGCCGTCACGCTCGGCGTCGCCGCGTTCTGACGGCCGGTGCCGGCGCAGTCGGCCCATGCCCGGTCGGCCCGGATCGAAGGGCGACGCGTGGCGCGCGCTGGGCGCGCTCAGCACGGTCGGCCTCTCGTTCGTGCTCGCCATCGTGCTCGGTGTCTGGTTCGGTTGGCTGCTCGACTCGTGGCTGGGCACCTCTCCCTGGCTGTTCTTCCTTTTCTTCTTCCTCGGGTTGGCGGCCGGCGTGCTGAACGTGTACCGCACGACCTCGAGGTTCATGAAGTGACGGCGCGCGAAACCGACCCGGCCCTGCGGCGGCTGGAGCGGCGGTCGATCTGGGCCTGCCTGGCGCTCGCGCTCGCGGCCCTGGCGGTCCAAGGCGGGCGCCTGGACGCGGCCATCGGCGTGCTGGGCGGCGGGCTGCTCGCCGGGGCGAGCTACTGGGCCATCAAGGCGTCGGTGGACCGGTTCGCCGGCCGGACCAGGCGCAGCCAACCGTCCGGCGATACGGGCGGTGGAAGGGCCGCGTACGCGCGCGCCGCGGGCCTGTTCGTGCTCCGGTACGCTTTACTCGTTCTTGGAGCGTA